>Ga0209807_1000011_pt1 | contig 89166 bp, 79 predicted proteins | sample GraSoiAngelo_154_FD_186168 | JGI IMG/M metagenome (GOLD analysis project Ga0209807, IMG submission 186168) | Grasslands soil microbial communities from the Angelo Coastal Reserve, California, USA - 14_1009_13_20cm (SPAdes) (version 2) | ecosystem: Environmental > Terrestrial > Soil > Grasslands ... | reverse complement strand
TGGAGCGGGAGACGGGGATCGAACCCGCTACCTCAACCTTGGGAAGGTCGCGCTCTGCCAGATGAGCTACTCCCGCTCGGCAGACCTTCGATTTTAGGTCTCGACAACAGCCTCGGCTTGCGGGGCGGCCTCGGCCACGACGGACCGCACGAGCTGCGAGTACTCCTCGACGAGCCGGTTCGAGTGCCCGGCGTCCGTCGTCGACGCGATGATGTAGTACTCCGGCCGGTCCGGGTCGGGCGCGACCAGGACCCACCCGTCGTCGACGAACAGCTTCACGCCGTCGGTCAGGTCGACCCGGTCCTTGAGGTGCCGCTCCATCATCGTGCGCATTACGCGCCCCTTCACCTCCCATGGGCAGAACTCGACCGCCGTGCGGTGCGTGACCTGCGGAATCAATGAACGGAGCGCGGCCAACGACGTTCCCGTCTTGGCCAACAGCTCGAGCACACGCGCCACGGTAAAGATCGAGTCGAACGAAACCGCAAAGTCCGGCCAGCAGTAGCCCCCGACGCCATCGGACGCAAGCACCGTCTCGCTGTGCTGGGCGGCCCGCAGCACCGCCCCCGGCGTGATCTTCGTCGGCACGAAGCGGCTGCCAAGCTGCTCGGCGATCATCGAGAAGGCGAGCGACGTTGACGCCGGACCGAGCACCGTGCCCTTCTTCGCGGTCAACGCCAGGTGAGTCAGCACCGCAAACGCCTGATCGTGGCTCAGCACCGTACCGCTCTCGTCGACGATGAAGCACCGCTCGCCGGGCGAATCGATGAACACGCCCAGCTTTGCCTTCACGGCCGAGGTGATCACACCGATCTCCTGGAGGTGGGCCTGGAAGGTCGAATCGTCCTGCTCCATCACGATCTCGGCCGGTGCGGCGTTCAGCGGGATCACGGAACAGTTCAGCTCTCGCAGTATCTGCGGCAAGACCATCGCAACCCCGCCATTGTTGTAGTCGATCACGACCTTGAAAGCTGCGCCCCGCACCGCTTCGAGGTCGAGCTTTGCGATCAGGTCTTCGAGGTAGCGCTCGGTCTGCTGGTCGCGCCGCGTGATCCGGCCCATCTCGTAGTGCGAGACACGTCGGATGTCTTCACGAAAGAAAAGGCCTTCAAGCTTGCGCTCGCTCCGTTTGTCGACGTCAAGCCCGTGGTCGTCGAAGATGCGGACATCCGCGGATCGCGGATCGACCGGGGAGGTCTGCACGTGGACGGCCGACACATGGTTGTGCCGTGACCAGTAGCGGGAGATCGGGGCGGGGAGAACCGAGAGGTCGATGACGTTTGTGCCCGACGAGATCATGCCGGACATCAACGCGCGCCCGATCATGCGTGCCGAACGCGTGTAGTCGCGGGAGAAGGCGATCTCCGTGCCTTTGGTTGTCAGCGCCCCGATTGCAGCGCCAAGCCGCGAAGCGAATTCGGGCGTGATCTCGATGTTGATGAGTCCGGTGAGCCCGTATGAGCTGAAGAGCCCCCGCTTCCATGAGCCCGCCCAGATGATCGACTCGTGCACCACGGCGCCCGGTTCGACCTCTTTGTTCGGCCAGATGCGCACGTTTGCATTCACGGTGGAGGCCGCGCCGATGGTGACGTCGCTGCCGATGACGGTTCCCTCTTCGAGCAGGCAGCCGTTCTTCACCGTCACCGAACGGCACACGACCGAACCACGCAGGCGAGAGTTCAGTCCGATGTAGCTGTGGTCCCAGACGATCGAGTTGGAGATCTTGACGCCCGAGTCGACCGTCGTGTAAGCGCCGATGACCGCCGGCCCGTTGACCCACGCGCCCGCGCGCACCTTTGCCCCAGCTCCGATGAGCGCCGGTCCGTCGATGCGTGCACCATCGAACACCTCCGCGTCGGGGTGGATCCATGTCGAGTCTCCAACCCGGTCCCCGGGCAGCTGGACCTTGACCTTGCCCTCGAGACAGTCGAAGTTCGCTTTCACGTAGGCCGCGTGGCTGCCGACGTCTTCCCAGTAGCCGTCGGCGATCCAGCCAAAGACGTGCTCGCCCTCTTTAAGCAGTTTCGGGAACACGTCGCCCGACCAGTCGGTGATCTCCCCTTGGCGGAAGAACTCGAACACCGCGGGATCCAGGATGTAGATGCCTGTATTTGCGAGGTCCGAGATCACCTCGCCCCAGCTCGGCTTCTCAATGAAGCGCTGCACCGCCCCGCCTTCGTCGACCACGACCACGCCGTACTCGAGCGGGTTCGGAACGGGCTTGAGCACGATGGTGGCGATCGCCTTGCGCTCGCGGTGGAATCTCGCGGCCGCGCCGAGGTCGATATCGGTCAACGAGTCACCTGAGATAACCACGAACGTCTCGGCGAGCTGGGGGCGGGCGAGCATCACCGAGCCGGCGGTGCCAAGCGGCGAGTCCTCCACCGAGTAGGTCAGGGCGACGCCCTGGTCGGAACCGTCGCCGAAGTAGTTGCGGATCGAGGCGCCCATGTACTGGACGGTGGCCACCACGTCGCGCAGCTGATGGCGCCTGAGGTGGAGAAGGATGTGCTCCATGATCGGCCGGCCCGCGACAGGGACCAGTGGCTTGGGCAGGCTGCTCGTGAGCGGCCTGAGACGCGAACCCTCTCCCCCAGCCATGACAACAGCCTTCATCCGCCGTTCCTCACTAGGATCTTAGGGTTGGCGATCGGGCTTTGGTCGAGAGAATCGGTGATCCAGGTGGCCGCAGTGCTAGGCGACTCCGAGCACGCGAGAGAGCGCATCCCGTGGATGCGTGACCGAGCGCGCGCAGGAGGCAACAACGCAATGCGGCCGCATGGGCGCCGAGGCTCCGGCCACAAGACCCGAACGACAACCCTTTAGCGTGGTAGACGAACTAAAACAATTCGCTTACGACCTGCTGTGGACCTGGCAGCCTCGCATCGAAGCTCTTTTCCGCGCCCTGGACCCCGAGCTCTGGAAGTCGACGCGCGAGAATCCGGTGCTCCTGCTGAGCCAGCTTGGCGAGGATGGCGTCAAGCGGGCGTGTGAGCGCGACGAGGTGCGTCAGGCATTCGAGGGAGCTCGCGCCGTCTACCACGACTACTACGACCGCCACCCCCGCTTCATGGACGCGCAGGCGCCGATGGCCATTGCGTACTTCTCGCTCGAGTTTGGGCTCTCCGAGTGCCTACCGATTTACTCCGGCGGGCTCGGGGTCCTGGCGGGCGACCACTTGAAGGCCACCAGCGACCTGGGCCTGCCGCTGGTCGCCGTTGGTCTTCTCTACAAGCAGGGCTTCGGCCGGCAGGACATCGACGCGGGGGGGCGGCAGTTCGAGGTGTACTCCGAGAACCGCGGCGCCGACCTGCCCGTGCGCAAAGTCGAAGGAGTGGAGGTCGAGGCGCCGATGGGCACGCGCAACGTGCGCATCGCCGTTTGGCGCGTACAGGTTGGCCGGGTTTCGCTCTTTCTGCTCGACACCGACCTCGAGGCAAACCCTCAAGACCTCCGCAACATCACCGACCGCCTCTACGTGCCGGAACCCGACCGCCGGTTGCGCCAAGAGATCGTGCTCGGCATCGGCGGGGTTCGCGCGCTGCGCGCCCTGGGCATCGACTCGGGCGTCTTCCACCTGAACGAAGGCCACAGCTTCCTCTGCGCCATCGAACGCATTCGCGAGCTGCGTGCCTCGCGCCAGATGACGCTCGAGGAAGCACGGCTTGTCGCCCGCGCGGGAATCGTGTTCACGACCCACACGCCCATCGCGGCGGGCAGCGACTACTTCGACTCCGGCCTCGTGTGGGACTTACTGGGGCCTTACCTGAGCCAGGTCGGAATCTCGTTCGACCGCTTCATGGACCTGGGCCGGCAGCGGCCTGGAGATCCGCGCGAGAGGCTGTGCACAACCTATGCCGCGCTGCGCCTGGCGGACCAGTCGGTCGGCGTCAGCCGCCTGCATGGAGCAGTTTCGCGGCGATTGTGGAAGGACGCGTGGCGCGGCCTGCCCGAAACGCAGGTTCCCATCGGCTCGGTGACCAACGGCGTACACATGCCGACGTGGGTGGCACCGGAGATCGCCGAGCTCCTGGGTCGTTTCGTTGGGCCTGACTGGTGGGATCTCGATCCCACCGACGGCCGCTGGCACGCCGTGCACGAGATTCCCGCTGCCGACCTGTGGGCAGTCCACGGCGAGTTGAAGCGCAGGCTCTTTGTACTCTCGGACGAGCGGGCCGAGACGCCGCGGGAACTTGATCTAAATGCGCTGACGATTGGTTTCGGCCGCCGTTTTGCCCCCTACAAGCGCGCCAATCTCCTGCTCCGAGACCGGGCGCGCCTGACGAAGCTTCTCCGCAATGCGAAGCGACCCGTGCAGATCCTCTTCGCCGGCAAGGCCCACCCTGCTGACCAGCCCGGTAAAGACATCGTCGCCGGCATCGTGGCCCTGGCCCGCGAAGAACCGCGAGTCGTCTTCATGAAGGACTACGACATCACGCTTGCCCGCCACCTTGTCCAGGGCGCGGACGTGTGGTTGAACAATCCACGCCGCTTCCTGGAGGCGAGCGGCACGAGTGGCATGAAGGCGGGCGCGAACGGAGGTCTCAACGTCAGCGTTCTGGACGGCTGGTGGGACGAGGCGTATCGCCCCGAGCTGGGTTGGGCGATCCCGTCCGGCGCCACGCTCGACCGTCAGGAGGTCGACGACGTGGCTGAGGCCGAGGGCCTGTTCAGACTCCTCGAGCGGGAGGTCGTGCCGCTCTTTTACGACCGAGACGAAGCGGGCATCCCGCGACGCTGGGTCGAGATGATGAAGGCGTCGATGCGGAACGTCGTCACGCAATTCGCGGCACGAAGAATGGTGATCGACTACTTCAACACCGCCTACGCCCCCGGCGCCCGCCGAGTCGAACAGCTGCGCTTGTTGCCAGATTGGGGTGGATAAGTTATGAGAGGGAACCCCGATGGTTCCCTCTCATCGGCCGGTCGCTTCGCGACGGCCCTGCTCTCCTTCCGGTATACGGTTGGGATTCTTTTAAGTAGCGACTCGAAACAACGCTGGGAGACCTGTATGCAACGTGGGACGCGGCCGGAACAAGTCCGGCCGCCAAGGCGATGTTGATGGTTGGTCGAGTTATTCCCCGACTGGGGCGGGTGAGGGCACTACCGTGGTGAGGCCGCGACGTTCGCGCCTCGAGGCGATCGCCGCCAGGTAGAGCTGCAGGTATTTCTGCGCCGAGCTCGACCACGACACGTCTTCCTTCATGGCGTGCTGGACCAGCCAGGCCCATACCGCCGGGTGCCTGAAGTTCTCGGCCGCCCGAACCACCGCCGCGAAGAACTGCCACGCGTCGTAGGCACCAAACCGAAACCCGTTTCCGCTCTGCGCAACCGGGTCGTAGTCGCGAATGGTGTCCGCCAGGCCACCAGTCGCCCGCACCACCGGGATCGTCCCGTAGCGCAGGGCGATCAGCTGCGCGAGGCCGCCCGGCTCGAATCGCGACGGCATCCAGAGCATGTCGGCGCCCGCGTAGATCCGCTGCGCAAGCGCTGAGTCGAAGCCGAGCGCGACCGCGACCTGGCGCGGAGCCTCGCCGGCCCAGCGCCGGAACATGTCCTCGTAGCGCCGGTCCCCGGTCCCAATCACGACGATCTGCAGGCCTAGCTCGACCAGCTCCGGCATGGCCTGCTCGATCAGGTCCATGCCCTTGACGTCGTAGAACCGCGAGACGATCGCGCAAACCGGCTTGTTGACGTCCTCGAGGCCGAGCTCGGTCCGCAGCGACGCGCGGCACAGGGCTTTGTTTTGCGGCGCGTCCGCCGAGTAGTGGTGCGGGATGTTCGGGTCGCGCTGCGGGTCGAAGATCTCGTAGTCGATCCCGTTCAGGATGCCGTGCAGCTTTTGCGTGTTGCGTCGCAGCAGCTCGTCCAGCCCTTCGCCGTACTCCTGCGTCTGGATCTCCTTGGCGTAGCGCTCGCTCACGGTGTTGACGACGTCGGCGAAGTGAATGCCGCGGCCCAAGAAGTTGACGACGTTGTCCAGCCCGGGGATGCCGAGTTTGATCAGCCCCCACTCCTGCAGCCCGGCCAGACCAAGCGCCCCGAACCCGAAGACGCCCTGTGCGGACAAGTTGTGAATGGTGAGCGTCGTGGCGATGTCCTCGTACAGCTCGGCGTCGTAAACGCGGTCGAGGAGATTGGGGATCAGCGCGCCGTACCAGTCGTGGACGTGGATGATGTCCGGGAAGAAGTCCAGGGCAGGCAGCATCTCCAGCGCGGCGCGGCAGAAATAGACCGAGCGCGCGTCATCATCGCCAAAACCGAACATGCCGTCGCGGTCGTAGAGCGCAGGGCAGTCGACAAAATAGACAACCATCTCGCCGAGGCGGCCTTCGAAGATCGTCGCAGGGAGCTTGTCCGTTCCAAGCGGGACGAAGAGGTCGGTCACGACCGGCTTCAGACCGTAACGGCCGATGTCGATCTGGCGGTACCGGGGAAGAACCACGCGCACGTCGTGGCCGAGGCGGCGCAATTCCTTGGATAGAGACGCCGCCACATCCGACACGCCGCCAAGCTTCGCGAATGGCGCAAGCTCCGCCGTCGCGACCAGGACCTTGAGGTGCTGCGCATGCGGGACCTCGACCGGGGCCGCCTGGCCGGGAACGCGGAGACCGAGCGCGCCGGAGGGAGGCACGACTTCGATGTCGCGGCCTTCCCTGCTCACAACCAGCGCAATCTCGACGGCGTCGCCGGGGCGCTTGGCCAGCTCTTGAAACGGAATTCCGACTGCAAACGGATCCTCGGTGTCCCAGCTCGATTCGGCGGTCGCCCTGGTCTGAGAATCGACAACCCTTGCCACGGTCACCGTGGCGCCCTGCGTGCGCGGCGTGATGCGAATGACGTAGGCCGGATCGAATCCAAGCTCTCCGAGGGCGGCAGCCGGCAGGGGCAGCTCGAGGTTGCCCTTACCGTCGATCGCGGGTGGTCCGGAGCAGTAGAGCCAGAACTCGATATTCTGCGACTCGAGTTCGGCGCCCGAGCGGGGAGAGTCGATCCGGAAATACATCTTTTCCTCGTCGTTGCCATACATGACGCGCTCGACCACGCCGGCCGGCCGGTGCAGCGCGCCGAATCCTGACCCGACGAGGTAGTAGCCGGCCTTGGTCCACACCGGGTCCTGCCGGGACTGGGGGCTGATCAAAGTCGCCGGTATTCCACGCTCCGGCGCTGGAGCGCGCTTGATGATCGGCTGGAACAACCGTGCCGGCGCACGCGCGCCCATCAGCTTGTACACGTTGCGCAGATGGAGCCGGAACTGATTGTCCCAGATGGGATCCATGCCGGAGTCGTGCTTCCGGCTGAACCACCAGAACCAGTCGCTGCCCTCCGTGATCAGGATCTCTCGCCAGGCCAGCGCGGCCTGCTGCGAGTCCTTGGGTCGCTGCTGCGACTGCCCGTCGAGCCACTCGCGGGTTTCTGCGAGCAGGTCCCACGCGATGTTGTGCTCGGGGTCGCCGATCCACGTGTCGAGGCTTGCTCCGATCCAGCTGCCCGTGTGCAGATGGTGGAGCAGCTGCTGCGGAGGATGCTCGGCAAGGAAGTCGGAAACCGTTGTTGTGACGATATCGGAGGTCGATTCGAGCTCGGTGTACAGCGAGTTGAGGAAGTCGTGGCCGTCGCGCGGGTAAAACTCCCACGCGTTCTCACCGTCGAGCGCGATCACGGCCAGGAAGTCACGGTCGCCTTGGACGTCCCTGATCCGGCGCAAGCGTCCGATCAAGTCGCGTGCCGCGTCGACCGAGGACAGGCGCTGATAGTCGAAGCCGATGACGTTCGAGAGCTGTGAATCTCGAAACACCATCGAGACCGTGCCGCCTTCCCGTGCCACGCGCTTGGGCTGATAGAGGTTGTCGTCGCGATCGAAGTGGCCTTCCAGGGAACGGGCCAGGACCTCTTCGTCGCTGATCATCCAGTCCACCTTCGCCTTTTCCGCAAGCCCGATGACGGCTTCACCTACGGCCATCTCGGAAGGCCACATGCCTTTCGGCCGCCGGCCGAGCATGCGCTCGAACAATCCCATGCCGAGCTCGATCTGGCGCTCGGCGTCCTCGCGATGCGAGAAGTGACGCTCAGGCAGCTGGATCTGCGGGTTGGCGCTTCGCGCGGAGTCCACATGGCAGATCAGCGGCAGGATCGGGTGGTAATAAGGAGAAAAGGTGAGCTCGGCTTGCTCGCGCTCGGCGAGCTCGCGATATTTGGGGATGACGCTGCGGATCCGCTCCAGCTGCGCGGCGAACAGGATGCCCTTGTCTTCGTCGGTGAAGTCGCGATCCTTGCGCTTCAGCTCCGCCAGGTCAGGATCGTTCTCGACCCACACCGGGTCGCACCAAGCGAGGTTGAACCAAACCTGCAGGTCGCGGATATCGGCGATCGTGAACTGCGCATCGATCGGGCGCGATGCGAGCTCTACATATCGCGGTGACTGCTGTACGCGCAGCGCACGGGGAGACTCGCGCATCCAGCGCAGCACGAAGTCGCGTTCCTCGCTTGACAGGTCGCCCGCGGCACGCTGGCTGAGGTTGAGGAAGAGGTCGACCGATTCTTCCTTCCCATAGTCCTCGATCTGGGCGAGCAATGAGGGCACGAGGTTGAAGGTCGCGCGCACCTTCGGGTAGCCGTCCAGGAGTGCGGGCATCTTGTAGTAGTCCTTGGCCGATCGGAGGCGAACCCACGGCAGCAGGTACGTGCTGGTGAGGTCGTCCTTGTAATACGGCTGGTGCATGTGCCAGATGAAGGCGACTTGGAGAGGCTTCATGACTCAGTCCAATGATCGCAGCGTCATCAGTCGGACCACGTTCTGATCAATTCCTGGGAACCCTCGCACCGACGACCCTGCGCGGCTTTCTAGGCGCGGGCTCCGGCGGCAGGCTGACCGCCTGACGCTCGGCGGCGAATTCGATCCGCAGCATCAGCTGGTCGATCACCTTTGGCCAACGGTAATCGCGTGCCGTAACCCTGCCCCGCCTGCGGATGTGGGCGGCCAGCCGTGGCTTCTCCTTTAATGCGGCGAGTTCGGTGACGATCTCGACCGGATCGTCGGTCTCGACCACCACGGCATTTCGGTACGCCTCCGCGTAGTCCTCACCCGTGGCACCGGTGACCGCGATGCCCCCCGCCGCCATGACCTCGAGTCCGACGAGCCCAAACGGCTCGTGTCCGGAGTTGGCGAGCACCGCATCGCAGGCCGAGTAGATGAGTGGGACCAGCGACTCGTCCACGAAGCTGGTGAGATTGATGACATCGGCGCCATTTGTGGCACTCAGGAGAGTGCCCAGCTCCTCGGCGTTGGCGGGCGAGGCGCTGCTGCGGACGATCAGGCCCTGGTTGATCGCATGGCCGATCACCTCGGCGCCATGCGGCTCTCGGCCACCTCGGATCAGGAGCTTCACGGAGCGGCCGCGGCGCTTGAGCAGGGCCGCCGCCGAGACCGCCATGAGCCAACGCTTGTCGGGATCGAAGCGGCCGATCTTGAACCAGAGGTGCTCGGCTCCCGCCGCGGACCTCAACCCCGACGAGACCTGAGGATCCGCTTCCACGATCGACTCGGACGGGATTCCGTTCGGGATCACGATCGGGTTTTGGCCCCACTCCCACATCCGGAACTTCATATACCGGCTGACCGTAGTCACGGTCGAGGCGAGGTTGAGGGCCGCCCAATCGATCCGGTCGAACCCGTACGTGTTGTTTGCGTTCCAGAGCATGACGGCGCGGTCGCGGATCCCACGGTAGTACAGGGCGTCGGAGATGAGCCTCATCGACCATGAGGTATGCCACTCCTCGCCCAGGATCACCATGTGTTGGCCAGCCTTGACGGCCGGCTCGATCACATTCTCGATCAGGCTCGACGGCAGGCTGTAGTTCCAGTCCCGGATCTTGCCTTCTTCGCCGTCATAGACTCCGCCGCGGTGCTGAGCGGAGATCCACTGGCACCACCGCCGCAGGTGCAGGCGGCCGGCCTCGACGTCCTCCTCCCCGGGAAGGTCGGGGTCGCCGCAGAAATAGAGGTATGTGGAGTACCCCAGTCGGGCGAGCGCCCGTGTGAGTCCTCTGACCCTCACGCCGAGACCTCCCGCCTGGCTGTAGGCGTCGGGTCCCTCGAAGCTGAGAACAACAAAGGTGGTGGCGCGTGGATCGAGGTTCACCGAACCTGTCCGAGGATCTCCATAGCCTCGCCGTGAAGCTCCCGCGTCGGCGCGCAGAGGAGCGTGGATCGCGTCTCGAGGTTGCAGCGCAATCGGCCGAGCGGTTCGCCAACCAGAGTCGTTGCCACGCCGCCTGACTCGCGCAGCAGCAAGAGGCTCGCCGCCATGTCGAAGACCCGGACCGGGAGCGGAGCGCAAAAAGCGTCGAATCCGCCCGCGCTCGTCAAGGCGATGGAGAGCGCCATCGAGCCCAGTATGCGTACCTTGGAGGCACGCTCGATGAGAGGCTGGGCGGCCTTGAGGGCGCGGGGCGTGCTCTCGAGGCCGAGCAGCTCGATCCGCCCGCGCTCCGAGCGCTTGATTGCCGTCAGTGGTTTGCCACCACGCTGGGCGCCCTGCTGACGGATGGCAGTCCACTCCTCACCGGTGTTGAGGTTCAGGACAAGCCCCGCGTACGTGTCGTCGACGGTCGGGCCGTCGAGCACAGCCAGCATGAGACCGAAAAGCGGAACGCCTTGTTTCGCATTGAGGCTCCCGTCGACGGGATCGACCAGGATCAACGGGTAATCGGCGCCGAAGGCGCGGTGGCCCGCCTCCTCCGAAAGCACGGAAAACTTCTGGCCCCGCTCGGCCAGCGCAGCCAGCTCCTCGAAGACCGCGGCCTCGGCGGCGCGGTCGAGCTCCATCGTCGTATCGCCCCCCGCGCCTACGCTGAGGGCCGCGCGACCCTCCTCCGTGCCGGACAGCGGCAGCACCACGCTGCGCACGCGTGCGCCGATGCGCGAGAAAACGTCGAGCCAGCCGGCGCTGCTCAGGGGCCCCCGCGAACTCACGGCCGCGCCCCTGAGTCGGTGGGGATTTGTCTCAGTGCGTTTGGTCGGGCAGCGTGGGTTCGGTCGTCACCTTGCGCCGGCGGCGGCGTCTGCGCTCGACGACGATGGTGATCAGATACGGCTGCTGCATCGCCCACACGCGCTCGATCAGCTGCGGGATGGGAATCGAGTGCGGCTGCTCGATGCCGAGCATCACGAGCGCCTCGGCTACGTGGTCGGGTAGCTCTGTCTTGTCGTGAAGATTGAGCTGCTCGAGACTTTCCAGAATGTCATCGAGGCGGCGTAATCCGCCCCGCCTCTCCGATTCGCCGGGCCGCAGCATCGGTGACAGCTTACTTGCTGATGGCTTTCCTGAGCGAGAGCCCAACCTCGTCGGGCCGCTCGAACTGCAGCCAGTGTCCGGCGCCTTCGAGAACCTCGAGTCGATAGTCTCCAGTCATGTATTCGCCGGTCTTCTCAGCTTGCAGACGCCCCAGCGCTGGATCTTGATCTCCCCAAAGCAGCGTTGTGGGCGCGTTGACCTTCACGTCACGGCGCAAGCCCGCCCACCAGTTGTCGCGAGACAGGTTGGCGCGGTAGTAGTTGAGCCCCGCGGTCAGGCGGCCCGGCCTCGTCAACGAGCGGACGAAATGCTCGATCGCGCCGCGAGGCACCGCCTCGCCGAACATGCGGCGCAACCGCCTGAAGTCATCCTCGGAGAGCACGTGCTCGGCTTTACCCTCGAGCAGGAAGAGGCCGACGTAGCGCGACCGTTCCTTCTGATCCTCGTCCTGGTTCGTCGCCTCAGCGAGGGCCGCGGGATGACCAACCGAAAGAACTGTTAGCGATTTCGTCATCTCAGGATGCTGGTCGGCGAAGAACCACGCCACCATTGCGCCCCAGTCATGACCCGCCACGTGAGCGCTGGGACGTCCGAACGCCCGGACGATTCCGGCGACGTCCTCGACCAGGTGGTCGATGCGGTAATCGTCGACTTCGGACGGTGCATCGCTCAGGCCGTAACCCCTCATGTCCGGTGCGACGGCCAACGCGCCCCCGCGCGCGATCGAATCGATCTGTTTCGACCAAGACTCGGCGCCTTCGGGAAAACCGTGGAGGAGGATGACCATCTCTCCGCTCGCCGGACCGTCGGCCATCGCTCGAAAGCGCAGACCGTTGGCCTGGACCATGTGCTGGCTGGCGGTCATCTCACATTCTTTCGGATGAAATCCGCTGCAGCGTCAAGCGCCTGGTCGAGAACTGCGAGCAGACCGTGCCCCTGACCCTCGAAAACCTCGAGACGAGCGTTGGGGATCAGCTTGATCTTGTCCTTCAACAGCTCGATGCGGGCGAACGGATCGCGATCGCCGCTCAGAAATAGAGTCGGGCAGCGGATCTGGCGCCAGTGGTCGGTGCGGAGCTGGTCGGGGAAGCCCGGACGGTGCAACGGATACGAGAAAAGGATGAGAGCACCGAAGTCCGCCTCGATCGTTGCCATGCTCGCGACCCTTCCACCGAAGGATTGACCACCACCGATGACCTCATGACCTCGACCTGACGTCTTGATGAACACCGGCACTGCCTTCTCAGCGTTTCCGCGAGGCAGATCGACCGCGACGGCATCGATTCCGCGTCGTTTGAAGCCCATCACATACGGTTTCATCGACGCTGCGTTGCCTGATGCGCCATGACCGAGGACGACTCGCATGCGTCTATCGTCGCAGTCTTCAGAGGTCGCGATTCGTCGTCATCAAGGCCGACCTCCGCAGAAATTTCCACAACCCTCTCGAAAAAAAATCTTCACGAGGGATTGACGTGAGAGGGGTTCATCGAGTATCACAACACCTTGTATGGCGATGCTGCTCGTGGTTGCCACCACAGAGGCGACGGACCCGACGCGAGAAAGCGAGTCATTTCGTTCAACCGCCAACGTCTCGGAGTCCTTATACATAAGGGTCCGCGGCGAAGCCCGTGGGGTTGCAGAGGAGGTGCGTGCAGGAGCGAATCCAGACCACGTCTCACCACCACATGGAACCCGCCAAACCAATGGAACCTATCGGGTCCATATCTTTAGGAGAAGGAGGTAATTGCATGATGGCTAAGAAGAAGGCTGCGAAGAAGCCGGCCAAGAAGGCCGCCAAGAAGACCTCGAAGAAGAAGTAAGACACTTCTCTTCAATCGTTTCGTAAGTCCGTTACGCGCCGGGGTTCTGTGGAGCCCCGGCCCTTTCTTTTTTGGATGAGAGGAAACCCAAATGGTTTTCTTATGAGAGGAAAGCCAGATGGTTTCCTCTCATCGGCCGGTCGCTGCGCGACGGGCCTGCTCTCTTTCCGGTATACGGTTCGGATTTTTTTAGTAGTCACTCGAAGCAACGCTGGGTGACATCAGAGACAAAGTCGCGGCCGGGATAAACCCGGCCGCCAAGCAATGCTGGTGAGGTGAACCCGACCGAGAACTGACCTCTTGACTCGCGAACATTCGTTCGCTAGAGTCATAGTTGCCTCCACTTCTCCCCTGCGTCCTGCTCCGAGGCCCCTTGAAAGATGCAGGCACAGAACCTTGAACTGGCGATTGATTCAATTCGAATTCGCTTCGGCAGCCAGGCGCTGACGAGGGCGGCTGAGCTGCCGCCCCCCCGACCATGGCCGAGCGGAACAGCGGTCGATCGCCTCACCGGGATCGGTGGCTTGCCGCGGGGCCGTCTCGCGCTGTTCACCGGAAACGGAACGTGCGGCAAGCTCTCGCTCGGCCTATCGCTGCTTGCCGGCGCGACGCGCGAGTTTGCTCACGCGATGGTGATCGATGGCGGCGGGTTCGATCCGTGGACGCTGACTTCCTTCTCCCCTGAGCTCGGCGCGCTGACAGTCGTCCGCGCGCCGGCTCCTGAAATCGCCGGCGAGGCGGCGGCCACGCTTGCGAGGGCCGGCGCCGGCTTCCTTCTATTGATGTGCGAGATCCCCGAGCATTGGCTCGGCCCGCTCGAGTCTGGCGCCAATCGATCCGGGACCGTGGTCGTAGGTGTGATCGACGCACCAAGCCGAGCCCTGGCCCATGCATCGAGCTTCAGCCTCGGGTTCTCACGTAGCGATTGGATCTGGGAGCGCGGCCAGCTCGTCGGACTCCGAGCATCGGCGCGATGCGTGAAGAACCGCGTCGCTCCGCCTCTGAGCGAGACGGAGCTGGAGATCCGCTATCCGCTATCCGCTCAACCGCTCACCGATTACACACCACGAATCAATGAAGCACCGATCCAGGTCATTGAGATGGAGTCATGCGCGTCTGCTGTGGTCTGACCGCGCACCTCGAGCTCGCGCGGCGGCCGGATCTCTATGGAACCCCGGTCATCGTCGGGCGATGGGACGAGCACGTCGTCGCGGCATCCGAAGAGACATCGGCGTTCGGAGTACTACACGGCATGGCTCTGCGCCAGGCTGAGCACCTGTGTCCTCAAGCGACCTTCGTCCTACCGGACGAAGAAGCGGTCGTTCGCATCCGCGAGCTGATCGCGGCGGCGCTCTACGACCTCGCCCCGGTCGTTGAGGTGCGCGATGAAGGCATCGCATGGCTCGACCTCAGCGGGGTGACGAACCCAGGCCAATCGATCCGCGCCGCCAGGCATCGTTTGTTGAGGGCGATCGGGCGTGAACCACGACTCGGCCTTGCGCCTGGTCCTTTCTCGGCCCGTCTCGCGGCGGCCCGAGCGAGACCCGGCCGTTTGCTGCGAGTCGCAGACGCTCGGGAATTCCTCGCCGCTCTTCCCTCCCGCGAGCTGCCGCTCGACGCGGAGCAACGAGAGCGGCTCGACCTGCTCGGTCTGCGCACCCTCGGCGCGGTGGCGTCGGTCGGTCCGCGCGAGCTCGAAAGCCAGCTCGGTCGCGATGGGCGGCATGCGGTGCTTCTCGCGCGCGGCCTGGAACCGGATCAGCTCGATGCCTGGCGCCCACCACTCTTCACGAGCGCTCACCGCCAGTTTGGAGAACCTGTCGAGGACCGCGAAGCGCTCCTGTTCGTCGCGCGCGCGTTGTGCGGTGATCTGGCCGACGAGCTCGGGCTCCGTGGGGCTGGGGCCAAGCACGTGAGGGTTCGACTCATCTTCGACTCCACCGAATCAGAGAAGCGAGAGTCCATCGTTCGGCATCCACTCAGCAGCGCGACCGAGCTGTTCGGCCTCATCGGGTCATGGATCAAGGAGTGGCAGCCCCGCGCGCCGATCGCGGAGCTCTGGATCGACCTTCCGGTGCTCGAAGCCGCGGGACGGCGTCAGCTGAGGTTGTGGGCCGGCGGCGACGGCTCGAGCGAAGAGGTCACCGCAGCACTGGAGCGGCTGCAGGAACGCTTCGGCGATGTGATCTGGCAGCCGCTGCCTGCATGACGAGGCTCATCAGCCCGCCAGCGGCGATTGATGTCATCCTCGGCCCCGGCGGCGCGCCGGAGTCAATCTCAGGCGCGTTCACCGGTTCGATCGAACCCATAGCTCGCTGGAAGGTCGAGACGTCGTGGTGGGATAAGCCGGTCGTCCGCGAGTACTGGAAAGCCGTGCTCAACAACACTCTCCTTTGCGAGCTCTACCACGACACCTTCCGCAATGAGTGGTTCGTGGAACGCATATATGACTGAGATGACCGCCTCGGCCGTCCTCGACTTCATCGACTTGATGGAGGCTCGTGGCATTCGAATCTGGCTGGATGGAGGCTGGGCTGTCGATGCCTGCCTCGGCAGTCAGACCCGAAGCCATGCCGACCTCGACATCGTCATCGAGGCCCGCCACCTCGATCTCGCCGTCTCAACCTTGCGCGCACTGGGCTATCGACCTGCTCCACGTGACGACACGCGGCTCTGGAACTTCGCGATGGGCGACCCAGAAGGCCATGAGATCGACTTCCACGTCATCGTGCTCGACGAGTCAGGCCGGGGAATCTATGGCCCCCCCGAGGACGGCGATTTGTATCCCGCCGAAGCGCTTGCGGGCACAGGCACAGTCGAAGGACGTGCCGTGGTCTGCATCTCTCCCGAGTACCTGGTGAAGTTCCACACTGGTTACGCGCTGCACGAGACCGATCGGGCGGATGTTTCCGCCCTTTGTGAGAAGTTCGGCATCCCCCTGCCGGCCGAGTACCAGACCTGATCCAGCATTGAGGACGACGCCCTACGTCGAGCTTCACAGCCACTCGAACTTCTCATTCCTTGACGGCGGCTCACATCCCTACGAGCTGGCAATGCGTGCCGCTGAGCTCGAGATGCCGGCACTCGCGATCACGGACCGGGGCGGCGTCTACGGCGCGGTGCGCCACCTCCAGGCTTGCCGCAAGCTCGGCGTCAAGCCGATCATCGGCACCGCCCTCGAGGTCGATGGCGAGGAGCTCATCCTCATCGCCCGCAATCTCCGTGGCTATTCGAATCTCTGCCGGCTCCTGAGTCACGCCCACGCAGACCAGCCAAAAGGTGAAGCGCGGACGACGTTGGAGAAGGTTGCCGAGCATCGCGGCGATCTCTTCTATCTGAGCGCGACCGACAGCGAGTCGCGCTTGCGGGATCTCCTCGAGGCGCTAGGCACGGAGAACGTATTCAGCGAGCTCCACCACCACCTGCGGCCGCAGGACCAGTGGGTGCTGGAAGGTCGAGCCGCCATGGCGAAGCGCTGTGGCGCTCGCGTGGTCGCCACAAACCAGGTTCACTACCACGTATCCGCGCGCCGGCGGCTGCACGACGTGATGGTCGCCATCCGCCACCGCGCCACGCTGGAGGAGGCGAGGCCTCACCTCTTCCTCAACTCCGAGCACCACCTCAAAGACGGTGCAGCCCTGCGTCCGTTGTTTGCCGGCCACGCTGAGGCCCTGGCCACACCGTGGGAGATAGCGCAGGAGTGCGATGTCGACCTCGACTTCCGCAAGGTGCGATTTCCGGGCTATCCGGTGCCAGACGGCGAGACGCCCTTCTCATTTCTCTACAACCTCTGCTTCGAAGGCGTCCGCGAGCGCTACAGACCGATCACTCCGGCAGTCGCCCACCGCCTTCAGCACGAGCTGGAGGTGATCGAGAAGACCGGCCTCGCAGAGTTCTTCCTCATCAACTGGGACCTCATGCGTTTCGCCCGCGACCACGGCGTGCCGGGGCAGGGCCGTGGATCGGCCGCCGACTCGATCGTCGCGTACGTGCTCGGGATCACCCGCGTCGACCCCATCGAGCACAACCTGCTGTTCGAGCGCTTCCTCCACGAGGAGATGACCAGCACGCCGGACATCGACATCGATTTCTCCACGGAGCACCGGGAGCAGGTCATCCAGTACATCTACGAGAAGTACGGCTGGGAGCGAACCGGGATGGTCTGCAACGTGGTCACCTTCCAGCCTCGGATGGCGATCCGGCAGGTCGGCAAGGCGCTCGGGTTCTCAGCCGAGCTGCTGGACCGCCTCGCCAAAGGCGTCGACCGATGGTTCACAGAGGACGTCGAGGACTCGATGCTGAGCTCGGTTCCGCCGCCGGCAATGCGGCCGCAGAGCTGGCAGCAGTTCCTCGAGCTGTGCCGCGAGGTCATCGAGTTCCCTCGCCACCTCTCGATTCACAACGGCGGCATGCTGGTCACAGGCGAGCCCCTTGTCGACATCGCTCCTGTCGAGCCGGCCGCGATGGAAGGGCGGCGCGTCGTCCAGTTCAACAAGGACGACGTCGAGGACCTCGGCCTGATCAAGATGGACATGCTCGGCCTCCGGACCCTGTCGGTTGTGGCGGAAGCGCTCGAGCTGATCAAGGACACGACCGGCGTGCGGCCGGACCTCGACCAGCTGGCGCTGAAGGACCGTGAAGTGTTCGAGATGTGCAGCCAGGCGGACACCATCGGCGTCTTCCAGATCGAGTCGCGTGCGCAGATGCAGACCCTGCCACGAACGCGGCCTCAGACCTTCAACGACCTCGTGGTCGAGGTGGCCATCATCCGGCCTGGACCGATCCAGGGCAACGCCGTCCATCCCTACATCCGGCGCAAGCAGGGACGTGAGCAGGTCACCTATGCGCATCCGCTGCTCGAGCCCATCCTCAAAGACACGCTGGGCGTGATCCTGTATCAGGAACAGATCATCGAGATCGCGATGTTTGTCGCCGGCATGAGGCCCGGGCGCGCCGACGGATTCCGCCGAGCCATGACCCGCCACCTCAATCGAGTCGAGATGTCATCACTCGAGGACGAGTTCATCAGCGGCTGCCTCGCCAACGATGTTCCGCGCGAGTTGGCGGACCAGCTGTTCGCCGCGGTGCAGGGATTCGCTGTTTACGGGTTCTGCCGCTCGCACGCCGCCGCCTTCGCACGCACTGCATACGAGACGGCGTGGATGAAGCTGCATCACCCGGTCGAGTTCGGTTGCGGGCTGCTCAACAATCAACCGATGGGCTTCTACCACCCGAGTGTGCTGGTTGAAGACCTGAAGCGGCACGGCGTAAAAGCGCTGCCGGTCGACATCAATCGCTCAGACGTCCGCTGCTTGCCTGAACGTCTCGAATCCGGTCTCGCCATGCGTATCGGGTTCAACTACGTCCGCGATCTCGGCGAGGAGGGCCGCAAAGCGATTGTCGGCGAGCGCGATCGCGGCGGACCTTACCGAACTTTCGATGATTACCTGAGCCGGCTCCGCGGCGGACCGATCGGTCCTCGTGCGGTCCGCAACCTCGTCATGGTCGGCGCCTTCGACCGGCTCGGACAGCCCCGTCGCGAGCTGCTGTGGGGCTGGCAGGAGAGGTGGCACGGCAAAGGACTCAGGCGCGGCATCGACAAACAATCCGAGCTGCGCCTCAACGGCACAGCCCCCCCGCTGCCGAACATCGACGCCTTCGATGTCAACCAGCTCGAATACCGGATCTCAGACCTCTCGACCGGCCACCACCTGATCCACTTCTGCCGGGACCGATTGAGGGCGCTGGGCGCGCTCGAAAGCAACAAGCTCTCCTCGATCAGCAACAACAAGAAGGTCCGTGTCGCGGGACTTGTCATCACCCGCCAGGCACCGAGCACGGCCAAGAAGATTCGTTTCTTCACCCTCGAGGACGAGTTCGGCCAGGTCAACGTGACCATCAAACCCGACATTTACGATCGTTACCGCCAGGTGGCCAACCGTCAGCCCATCCTGATCATCGACGGCGTGATGCAGCGCCAGGACGGTGTGCATTCCGTGCTCGCAAGCCACATCCAGGCACTCGACGGCGTGCCCCGACCGGCCCAGCGCTCGCACGACTACCGATAAGACATGATTCTGTGCCGATGTCCCGCGAACATTGGGAAAAGCAGGCGTCGAACTGGGCAGCCTGGGCGCGTACTCCTGACTTCGACGCCTACTGGAAATACTCACCCGCCTTCTTTGAGCTCGTCCCTCCACCGCGAGGCCGCACGCTGGAAGTCGGTTGCGGCGAAGGGAGGGTCACACGAGACCTGGCGAAACGAGGCCATCGCGTCGTGGGGGTCGACGCCACAGCCGACTTGATACGCCTCGCCCGCGACGCGGACCCCGCTAATACGTACCTGAGATGCGATGCCGCCGCACTTCCCTTCGCGGACGGATCCTTCGACCTCGCCGTGTTCTACAACTCACTAATGGATGTCGACGATATGGAAGCTGCCCTGCAGGAAGCCACCCGGGTGCTCCGCCCCGATGGCGTGCTGTGCGCCTGCGTCACCCATCCGATCGCCGACGCCGGACGCTTCGAGTCGAGCGACGCCAACGCCCGATTCCTGGTCGAGGGCAATTACCTCGGGCCGAGACGCTGGCTCCAGCTCCCGACCGTTGATCGCGACGGTCTGAGCATGGACTTTTCAGGTTGGGCGTACCCAATGGAAGCCTATTTCCGAGCCCTGGAGGGTGCTGGCTTCATGGTCCACGCGTTGCGCGAGCCGGCAGCCGATGACGACCAGCGTTGGCACCGCCTGCCGCTCTTCCTGATGTGGCGCGCCGTCAAAATCGCCTAGGACAATTCCTTACTTTCTGTAGCCAGCGGCGGGCCTTTTGCCCCAAGCTATGGGCCTACACCCGAATTCGTCCTAGCAACCCCCAAAGGAAAACACCGAAATGTCGACCGCTCGAGAACTCGAAGACATCGCCCGCGACCTGATCAAGCACCAGCACGACCATCCCCCGGTGCGTGACTTGAACCGCGAGATCGAACGCCGTCTCACATTCCCCGACCGCGTCGCCGACGACTTCTCGCGTCTGGTCGGGAGCTGGGTGTTCGTGCTCGTCCAGGTGGGAATCATGGTCGTCTGGATCGGACTCAACGTGTTCAACCTGATCCGCCCGTGGGACCGCTACCCGTTCTTCTTCCTCAACTTCATCCTCAGCCTCGAGGCAGCCATCTGGGTCTCAGTCGTGCTGATGGCCCTCAACAGGCTCTCCGACCGCGATCGGCTGCGCGCCCAGCAGGACTACGAGCTCAACGTCAAGGCCGAGGAGGAGCTCAAGGCTTTGATGAATCACCTGATGCACCAGGACGAGATCCTCCTCCAGATCGTCAACCGGCTCGACCGCGGCGACCGCGAGATGAAGCGTCTGGCACGGCGTCTGGAGGACGCGATCGCCTCCAACAGCGAAACCCCGGCGCCGAAGCTCGCCGGCCCGGACCGTCCACCGGTGGGCGTCCCGGCCCCGTAAATCAGGCCGTCGCCTAGCCGACGCGGTAGACCGCGTACTCGCCGTCGTCGTAGACCACGGTGCCGTGCTGCTCCCAGTAGGCGCGGTTGCCCCCGCGCGATATTTCCTGCGGGCCGATCATCACGTAGCCGATGCCGTACTTACGCACGAGCTCCTCGGCGGACGCGTCGCCCTGGAGGATCTTGCTGTCGTCATCCGTCTTCTGGATGTAGTCGGCGAGCCCGTACGTCCACAACCAGCCTGGATAGCCGATGAGCTCGCGGCGACCGGCGAGCGTCGGGATCGGACTGTTGTGTTCGCCTGCGACGGCAAAGATGGCGGTCGGGTTGGTGTTGTGCCGGACCCAATCCGCGACCTTGAGGCCGCCCGGATCGGTGAAGAGCACCCTGCTCTGAGTGAAATCGGACGCCCGCGTCAGGTCAAGCACTCCTGACAGCCCCAACAGGACCATCATCGCAACCGCCGCCGTCACGGCGACGCGTCCAGCGCGCAGCAGTCCGGCCAGCACACCGCCGACCAGCACGCTGCCGAGCAGCGCCCAGAAAATGAAGAACTTGGTGTTATCCCAGGGCCAGGGCTGGAGAACGATGATGTTCGGAACCACAAACCACAGCCACATCGGCGCAAACCACTTTGGAAAGGCGGTCGGAAACCATCGGACCAGAGCCTGACCCGCAATCACCAACGGCAGCAGCAGCGATGTGTTCCAGATCCAGAATCCGCCGAAGTCGAGGGGAAACAACCAGATCCCGTCGCGCTGCCAGTCGGTGAAGGAAAGCCATCCCGGCTGAAGGCAGTAGCCGTTGATCGACGCAAGGTCACCGCAGACGCTCGTGTTGTCGGGTGGCAACATCCACAGGACCACCGGCACTCCTATCACGAGCGCGGGAGCGAAGAAGCCCAACCACTCGCGGCGGCGATAGGAGAGGGCCCAGAAGACTGGGAGCGCCACAACGGTGCCGTAAGCGTGAACGTGAAACAGCGGGAGCAGCCCCGCCACGACGCCGGCGAAGATGAACGGCCGCCAACCCAGCCGGTTCCGCACTGCGATCCAGAGAACGACAAACAGGATCAGCGCCAGGCTGAACCCGAACAGCGTCGAGCGCTGCGGCACGAGGTAAGCAAGCACCGGGTTCAGCCACTGCAGGTTTACGTCGCGGTTGAGCGTGTACTCGCGCGGGAGATGTTCGAGCGCGGCCAGCCCGCCATGTTGCAGGTCGGACAAGAGGTACACAAAACCGAGGCCGCCGCTCAGGAGGAACACGAACACCGCCACGGCCGCCACAACCCGACTCGCAGCGAAGCGAAGCGCCGCGAGATAGAGGACGCCCGGAAACGCAAGGCCAAGCATCGCGCTCGTCGCTGTGATCGACTCGGTGAGCGAAAGGCCCACACGAACGAGATCGGCGGCGAGAAAGTCGATCATGAAGGGGTAGCCCATGCGGTGTCCCGCATCGATCGGATACTCAGGCGGAAAGTTGTGGCCGTAAGCGAATGAACCGGCGAAGCTCAGGTGCACCGCCCAGTCGCCCCAGACGTTGATGTAGCCGGCATACAGACCCGCCGGCGTGTACACGTACGCCTGGTGCAGAAAGTGGATGGTCCAGGCGCCGCAGACGACCATCACCGCAAGCAAAGGCCATGGATGACCGCTGGCCCCCACTGGCATGGACCATCGGCCCCGGGCCTCGCGCCAATCGGCGCGAAGCCGGGTGCGGCCAACCACAAAACCGAATGCACCCAACGCAATGGCGATCGCAAACCCGAGGGCAACGGTGGGCAATGTGACGTCCCGGACGACTAGCGAGGGGACGAACGTGGCCGCCGCCGTGGCCATCGCACCGAGCACGGAGCCGAACAGAACGCGCTCCTCGAGCCCGAGTGGGACACCGGACAGGTACGTGACACCGAATCCCGCCGCCGCGGAAGCGGCCAGGAAAACGGCGGGGGCTAGTTCCAACAGAACAGCTGAGGCTGGGAAGGCGGAAGGTTCGGCTTGCAGTTGACCAGCCAGAGCTTCGGCCCCCAGATCGGCGTGCCGGAGCTCAAGTAATACGCGGGCTGGGAAAGAGGCAGCGCGGTCCAGTTCGGATAGAAATATCCGAAGAACAGGGCCGCGATGCCGAGGTATCCCGCGACGAGGAGCTCGCGCCTCGGTCGCCTCACCTTTTCGGCCACATGCGTGAGGACAAAAGCAAGCGCGAGGACCATGAAGATCAGGCCGCCGAACATGTGGTACATGAACAGCACGCGCGTGATCGGAAACCACGGCGCGTATTGCGTGATGAATCCGAGCAGGATCAATGCGGCCGCGAAGCTTCGGCGCCGAACGATGAAATACGGCAGTGCCGCGACGCAGGGAAGGCTCGTCCACCAGATCCACGGATTGCCGAGGTTCGACATGCGGGCGATGAGCGGCTGCCCCGTGAAGTGGTCAATGCCGAGATTGGTGTATTCGGCGTAGTAGAGAACCGGCCGCGCGAGTAACGGCCACGACCACGCGGGCGAACCATATGGATGCGTGGCGTTCAGGTTGCGGTGGTAGTTGAACGACTCGACCTGGTATTTGACGAGATCCGAGATGCTCTGGAACTGGCCGCGAGCAAAGAACGGATACCAGGCCACGACGTAGATCCCGAGCGGAATGATGACGAGCGCGATGATCGCCACCGAGAGGTACGCCGGCCAGTACAGACTGGAGATCGCTGTTCGTTCACCGCTGCGCGACGAGAGGAAGGGCCAGCCCGACGGTCCAAACTCGACCTTGAGGCTGCGCAGCGCGATACGCAAAACGAGAAGGAAGACGATGCTGGCCCACGCGGCGAGGACGATCCATTTCGCGGCGATGCCGATGCCGAGCACGGTGCCGAGTGCGAGCAGAGACAGCATCGACGCGTTGAACGAGCGGCTCTGGATATGGACCAGGAACAAGAAGTACGAGGCGAGGATGAAAAAGATCGGAAAGATGTCGATCATGCCGATGCGCGACTGGATGAAGAACATGCCGTCGAAGCACGCCAGAGTCGCCGCCGCGATGGCGAAGATTCGGTTCGGCCATAAGCGGTTCGCGAGCAGATACATCATCGGGATGCACAGCGTTCCGAAGAGGCATGCCGCGATCCGCCATCCAAAAGTGTTGAAGCCGAGATCGATGTAGTCGCCGCGGGCGCCCTGGAATGTAGCTCGGTACCATCCGTAGCCCCACTCCCCGGCGGCGATCAGCTCCTTCGCAAGCGGCGGCTCTGGGTCGAAGTACGAGTACTGGCAGTCCTTGGTGGTCGGGTGGCACTGCTCGATTCCCTTGACGTCCCTGCGGGCGTCGTCCGGAAAGTAGACCTCGTCGAAGACCTGCCCATTGGGCGGCGAGAGCTGGCCGTTGGCGTCCGCATAGCCGCGGTTGAACGGGTAGGCCAGGCCGCAGAGAGTGCCAGGGTCGCCCTGGGGATTGATCGGCGTGCTCGAGACGCAGTCGGTGATCCAGGGGCCCTGGAGCGGGTGGACGAAGAAATCCGGGAGGATTGGGCTGAAGAAGCGCAGGACGAAGGCCACCGCTGTGAGACTGAGCAAGGCGACGAGGTCGTACCGGTCGAAGTAGGTGTGGGACCCCCTCACCGGTGCCGTTTGCGTCGCTTGGCCCCACCCTGGTTCTGTCCGATTCGCTCGGGCAGGTGCGAGCTGATCTCCCAGACGACCGCGTCAGCGTCCGGCACTGGAATCGCGATCGTGTCCTCGAACATCAATCTCGCCTTGAACAGCCCGAGGCGTCTCTTGATCGCGGCCAGCTGGGTATCGTCACCGCGCACCCTGATGAACACCGCCGGTTTGTCGATGTGCTGCTTCATGATCGGGGCGATCATGCGGCTGCGCCGGTCCTGGAAGTGCTGCCTGAGCGGGAGCGCCCTCACCGACTTGATCGAGTCGTAGTCGATCGTGACGCTCGTCAACATGCTCGAGATCTGTACGCCCTCGTCCAGGACCTTGAGGTTGCTGCGCCAGCGGTACAGAAGAATGGCGCCGCCCAGCAAAAGACCCGTTGGGATGTAGACAAGCCAGACCGCAAACGCCGGTGAGAACAGCTGCCGCTGGTAGATCGCGATGCCGGTCGCGACAACACCCGCTAGCAACAACAAGCCGGCGAAAAAGCGCTGCTGCATCCAGAGGTGGTGCGCGTACAGGTTCTGGTGCCGGGAGGTGCGGGACGGGGCTGCGGTGCTCAAGAGGAACTACTGATTATCGGGGAGGGCCCAGTGGAGGCTCCGGTCTACTGCTTGGCGCCACCGCGCCTGGAGGTCGTCGGCCTGGTCGCGCGACATCACCGGCTCGAACTCGCGGTCCAGCTTCCACAGTCGAGCCAGGTCCCGGTCCGTCCAGACGCCGGCGCCGAGTCCCGCCAGAAACGCGGCTCCCAGAGCGGTGGTCTCAGTCTGGCGCGGCCTCCGCACTGGGATGCCGAGCAGGTCCGCCTGGAGCTGGCACAGCACGTCCATCACCGATGCGCCGCCGTCGACCCGCAGCTCGGTGAGTGGGCGCCCGGTGTCACGCTCCATCGCCTCGACCACGTCCCGGGTCTGGAACGCCATGGCCTCGACGGCGGCGCGCACCAGGTGAGCCCGCGTGGTGCCTCGGGTCAGGCCGACGATCGTGCCTCGCGCATATGGATCCCAGTGGGGCGCGCCGAGGCCAACAAACGCCGGAACCAGAAACACTCCGTCGGCGTCGGGTACGGAGGAAGCCACGGGACCCGCCTCGCCTGCGCTGCCGATGATTCCGAGGCCGTCACGGAGCCACTGCAGCGCTGCACCGGTGACGAAGATGGAACCCTCCAGCGCATAGCTGAGGACGGCGTCTCGCCGCCACGCGACGGTTGTCAGCATGCCGGAGCCCGACGCGACGCGGCGCCCGCCGGTCTGCATCAGCACGAATGAGCCTGTGCCGTATGTGTTCTTCGCCATCCCATCGGTGGTGCACGCCTGTCCAAACAGGGCGGCCTGCTGATCGCCGGCCACGCCGGTGATCGGCGCCTCGATCCGGTCCAGCCCACCCTTTCCCGCATCGGAGATGTGACCGCTCGAGTCGACGACTCGCGGCAGGTTGCTCAGCGAGACGCCGAACAGCTCCGCCATCTCTTCGCTCCATGCGCCGCGCTCGATGTCGAAGAGGAGGGTTCGGGAGGCGTTCGACGCGTCCGTGACGTGGTCGCGACCCGCCGACAAGCGGGCGATCAGCCACGAGTCGACAGTGCCGGCCGCGGCATCCGCAGCCCCTTCGATGTTCTTCAGCGCCCAGGCCAGCTTCGTGGCGGTGAAGTAGGGATCAAGAACCAGCCCGGTGGTCTTGTGGACCAGCTGCTCGTGGCCGGCTTCTCGAAGGCGTGCGCATTCCCCGGCTGTTCGGCGGTCCTGCCAGACGATGGCCGGTGCGATCGGCGCAAGCGTGCGTCGGTCCCACAGGACGAGCGTCTCGCGCTGGTTGGTGATGCCGATCGCTTTCACGTCGCGGGGTTTGGCGCTCGCCGATTCCAGCGCGCGGCGCGCGCTGACCTGGACGGCGGACCAGATTTCGTTGGGATCGTGCTCGACCCATCCCGGATGCGGGTAGTGCTGGGCGATCTCCTCGTAACCCTTGCCCCGCACCTCACCGTCGAGGCCAACGGCGACTGCCGTCGCCCCGGTCGTGCCCTCGTCCAGACTCAGGACGATTTCGCTGATGTCGGCTTCCAGGTGCGGTTGAGGCTGCCGGTCGAGTAACCCTCGAGGTCGGCCGAGACGAACTTGTAACCCGCCTCGCGCACCGCCGCGGTCACACGCTCACGCTCGGTGATGAGCCGCGGAATCTCGGCGCCGTCGACTTCGATCCGGGCTACGTCGCCGTGATGACGGACACGGACCTGGCGGAAGCCCAGCGCCCTCAGCGCTGCTTCCGCTGCTTCGATCTGGCGGAGCGCGGCCACCGTGACTTGCGTGCCGTGCGGGATGCGCGACGAGAGGCACGCAAATGACGGCTTGTTCCAGTTGGAAAGTCCGAGGGTCCGGGCGGCGGCTCGGATCTCCGGTTTCGGCATGCCGGCCTCGAGGAGCGGAAAGCGGACGCCGCGGCGGACGGCCGACGCGTGGCCTGGCCGGTGGTCGCCGGCGTCGTCTGCGGTCGCGCCATATGCAAGGTGTGCCAGCCCGAGCTCGTGCTGCACCGGCCCAAGCGAGTCGAACAGCTCTTCCTTGCAGTGAAAACAACGGTCCGGGTTGTTGCGCGCATACGCTTCGAGCTCTACCTCGCTGGTGTTCACCTCGACCAGCCGGGCGCCCATCGACCGCGCCAGGGTCCGCGCCTCTTCCTGCTCCGACTCGGGATATGCGGGAGAGCTTGCGAGCACGGCCACGGCACCGTCGCCCAGCTCATCCATGGCGAGCTTCAACAGAAGCGTGGAGTCGACCCCGCCGGAGTAGGCGACGAGCACCGACCCGAGATCGCGCACGATCTCGCGCGCGGCATTCAGCCGATTTGCGTCGAACGAGTCGAGCTGGATCACTCCAAGACGAGATTAGCTGGCGCGGGCTTCGGAAGGCTCCATCGCGGGAGTGCCGCACCAGGCCTCGTAGTCGATCAGTGAATCGACCGTCGGGTTCTCTCCGCACAGCGGGCAAGCCTTGTTCTGGCGCAGCTTCAGCTCGCGGAAGCTCATGTCCTCGCCCTCGAACAGCAGGTACCGCCCGACCATCGGCCGGCCGATGTTCAGCAGGTACTTGATCGTCTCGAAGGCCATCATGCTGCCGATGATCCCAGGCAGCACCCCGAACACACCTGCCTCGGCGCAGCTCTGCACGCTGCCCGGAGGCGGCGGCTCTGGGAAGAGACAGCGGTAGCAGCCCGTCCCCTTGGCCGAATCGAACAGCGCAAGCCGTCCCTCGAATCGAAAGATGCTCCCATGCACCAAGGGCTTGGCGAGGAAGTGCGCGGCATCGTTCGCGAGGTAGCGGGTCGGGAAGTTGTCCGTGCCGTCGACCACGACGTCATACGGGGAGAAAATGCGCAGCGCCGTCTCTGAGTTGAGGTGCTCGTTGATCGCCACCACATCCACATCCGGGTTCAGGCTGCGCAGCGTCTCCGCCGCCGATTCAACCTTGGGCCGGCCGATATCGTCGTGGCCGTGCAGGAGCTGGCGCTGTAGGTTGGAGGCATCCACAACGTCGAAGTCGACGATTCCAATCTTGCCGACGCCCGCCGCGGCCAGGTACATCGCGGCCGGCGAACCGAGCCCCCCGGCGCCAAGCAGCAGCACGCTCGAGTTGAGCAGCTTGCGCTGCCCCGCGCCGCCCACCTCGGGCAGGATCAGGTGTCGGGCGTAGCGGGCGACCTGGTCCGGGGTGAAGCTTCGTGTCTGCGACATCTCTGCATGGACTATACCCAGGGTGCTTTGGCGGTTATTCCTATAGTTGGATGGCGCCATGGAAACTGAATACCTCGACGAAGAGCAGGTCATCGCCCTGTACAACAAGGTGCGCACGGGCAAGCGGACCTGGCCCACAGGGATCTGGAGCTCCCCCGCCGCGCTGCAGTACGCGGTCACGGTGTTCGACTACTGGATCCACAACGTTATGGGCTGGAAGGGCTGGCCAGACGCCCGTGGCAAGGTCACCCCAGCGCTGCTCGAAGAGCACCGCCTGGCCGACCTCGTCGAGTCGGTTTTCGTGCCCGAGTTCGGCGATGACTGGCTGGACTTCGAGGTTGTGCTCAACGAGAGCATGCGGCTCTCCGAAGACGAAGGCTGGGCGCCGGATGTTGCCGACCGCCAGGAGCGGGTCGAAGCCGCGTTCGAGCATGCATTCGAGAAGCTCATCGGCTCACCCAAACAGCAGCCCAAGCTGCTGCCCACTTATCACCGGTTTCGCAACCACCTGCTGCGCATGTGGAGCGCGTTCCAGGAGGCGCAGGCCGAGCACGACAAGGCTGAGCGCGAGTCGGCCGAGCGCTTCTGGGCGCAGCTGCGCCTGGTTAGGAGCAGCCGGGGACAGGCCGCCGAGGCGTGGTCGATCGTCAACGCAGACGATGAGCGGCGCGGTGAGGTGGTCGTGGTTTGGGGCGAACCTCACCCCTACTGCGTCGTCGTGCTCGACGACGACATTGAGGTTGGCGGTTGGGAGCAAGTCATCTACCGCCTGGAGCAGGAGATCCTGGTCGAGGAGCCGGGTGTCGTCAGCTACGCGGTATGGCACAAGGGATTTGTTGGGGAGTACTACAGGTGCGCCGACTGCGGCGAGCTTCACAGCCAGTTCGACGAGGACTCGAGCAATGGGCTCCGACTCGACGACCTGGAGCCGCCCGAGGAGCGCTAGCCGGCAGGGTTCACTCGACGGTGAGCGAGAAGTTCTTTCCCTCCCAGCCTGTCATGTAGTGCGCCGTCCACGCGAACTCGGACCCCGGTTCCAGCTCGTGGCACGGGATCTCCGCCACCCACACCCCGAGCGTCGTATCCACCAGGTCGATCTCCTTGTGCGACGCCCAATTGTCGAACGTGTAATGCACCGCGCCCGGCCGCGCCAGCTGCACGCGAAGGCGACGGCCCGGCGCGATGCGCGTGATCTGATGCTTGTGCGACCAGATGAAAGCCGGCTCGAGTGCCATCCCTTCGGTGTAACGGCGTCGGGCCGGCATGACGATGTCAGGAAAACCCGCCAGTGCGATCGTCACGAGCAGCTCCAGATATTCGGCGTGCGCCCAGCCAAGCGGGCAAGCGGAACCGTTGGGGCGGCCGAACTGCACACGGCGGCTGGGAATGTCGGGGCCATCCCACAGCTGCTCGGCCAAGGCAAGTCCCTGGCCGGCGAATCCCTCGAGCGTCCGCACCAGCTCGGCGGCCGGGAGTCCCATCGAAAAGAAATGCCTCGCCCGCTCACCGGTCAGAACCGGCCACGCGCGCCCTCGACCGGTGCCGTCCCACGGCGCGCCGTCCTCGTGCTCCCCGTACTGGTCGCCGACGAAACGCCGCCAGCTCGGGCCGGCCGGAAGGCTGACCTTCAGCGACGTGTCGACTCCCTGCAGGCTCCGAAGCACGCGGTCGTCTTTAGGCCTGCGCAGCCCGTAGCGCACCAGCTCGAGGAACTCGGGGGCGATCGCGCCCTCTTCGGGCCGAACGTCGGGGTCCGATCCGAGCCGCACGTACTGGCCTGAGGGCAACGAGCACCACGCCTCAACGCGGTCGTTCCAGTAATCGGCCACGCCGCGGAAGTAGTTCGCAGCCACGTGCTCACCGGCGTCGGATGCGAACTCCGCCGCGACGATCAACGCAGCGATGCACGCCGCGAGCGTCGACGGCGAGAGTCCACCGGCGTCTTCCCAGCGGTCGAGGGTCGTCAGCGGCCCGTCACGGATGATGAACTGCGCCGCCGGGCGCACCATCGTCGGATAGGGATCGTGGTCCAGGCAGCCGGCCACACCCAGGCGCCATGCAAGGAGTATCGGGAGGGCAACCTGGTCGAGCTCGGTCGATTGCCAGTGGGGTGTGCCATCGAGCTTCCAGTTCTGGTACCAGCTGCCATCCGGTCGCTGGTGCGATTGAAGGTGCCGGAACGCGCGAAGTGCCGCGTCGGTGTCGCCGCCATCGAGCAGAGCGGTTGCAATCCGGCAGAGGTCTCTTGGCCAGACGAGGTGGTAGACGTGGTTGCCGTCATGGTTGAACTCGCCCCAAGGCGCCGCGGGTGCCGCTATGAAAGCGCCTGCGTGTGACTTGTCTTCCAGGCAGTGGAGCAGCGCGAACGACGCCCGCGCGAGCATCCCCTCGTCGCCGCTGACCTTGCCGAGCGCCTGAGGGATCTCGGGCTGGGCGCGCCAGGCTCGTTCGAACGCCTGGCGCACCGCTCCCGCGCCCTTCTGCAGCGCGTTGCGCGCGACCTCTTCCGCGTCGGCCCGCGAGTGCGCGAAACCGATCGCAAGCTGGAACGTGCCGGCGCGGACGCCAAGCTCCGCCCCGACCGCCACGTTGCCTGGACCCGCGCTGTCATAGATGTACGTCAGCCTTCCGTCGGCGTCGCTCAGGTCGATGTGCACGTCCGAGCTGCGGAAATAGCCGACCGTGCCGCGGCTGAATGGACCGACGATGCCGATCCAGATGTCCTGCTGCTGAAGCAGAAGCGCCGGTGGATGCGTGTCGATCACGCTGCCAAAGTTCCCCTCGGTGCCAGGCTCCCAATGGGCCGAAGCCTGAAGGTACAGGCGCAGGTCCGGAAGCTCGGGCGTAAACGTCCCCGCGATGAGCATCGCGTTCTCCTCCGGGTCCGAAAAGAACTCTTTGGTCAGCCGGTACTCGTGATGAGTGGTGTCGACGCGAAATGCCGGCACGCCGGGGCTGATCCAGTTGACGTTGTGCTGCCCGTCCGGCGCGTCGTCGACCGGCGGCGCGCCCCCCGCCGAGACGAAGAAACGAAGCTCGTGGAGCGCAACGTGGTCGAGGAAGGGAAAAAAGACCTCGCTCAGGGTGCCGTCGGCGAGTGTGTACCAGACCTTGCTCCTGGATCCGGGCGCCGCTCCGAACGCCATCTTGCGTCCAGTGCCCCACATCGGGGGCGCGCCTGGACCGCCGGGTGCTTCCATCGGCTGCTAAGTATGGAGAGAGCATGGGGTCGAATAGAATCGATCGACGGCCCCGCTTCGTCGGGGAGGTGGCTGAGTGGCCGAAAGCACCCGCCTGCTAAGCGGGTAGGGGGTGTAAAGCTCCCTCGAGGGTTCGAATCCCTCCCTTCCCGCTTACGTGACCTCCGTTGGGAAGCTGTCACGCCCAGACTGCGATTGGCCCAGATCGACCGCTACAAACTGCCTATTCGGGCCGCTCGGAAAGGGCCGACGATGGAACACCAAGACTTTGCCGCAATACCTCCCCAAGCAGACCTCGACGCGCAGCCTCTGGAGAGTGTCATGACACTTCACGAGCTGCTCGCCCATCGCCGCGTACGTGGCCTGTCTGTGGGCCAATGCGTCGATGGTTCCCCGCTGCCAACAGGGGTCTACGCGCACGCCCACCAGTACCCCAAGGATTCGAACCGGGGATGGGTCTGCATCCGATCGCCGCGGGACATCCTCCGGCGAGGCAGCCGAGAGATCTCGACAACTGTCATGCACGAGTTCGCCCACCTCCTCGCCGCGGCCGGCCACGACGACGACTGGCGGAGGACGATGCGCGAGCTGGGGCAGCCCATCCCGGCCGCGTATCGAAAACGCAACAGGCCGAGCAAGCTGAGTACCCAAAGGGTTTCTAAGCGTCGGCGCTGACCGACGCACCCCGGCGGCACCGATGGGCCGCCGTCAACCGGCGGCCGATCGAATGGTGCCTCGAATCCGGATCAGGGCGCCCTGAGTCGATTGTCACGCCAAGCGCATCCAGTCCCTGCTGTCTGGGCGACAGTCCGATTGCGGCCCCCGCCTCGACCGAGTAAACCCCTTCCCACAGAGGTTGATGAGATGAACGTCTTGGACAGGATCGTTGCGTTCTTCGTTCGTGCGGTCGATCGCCGGCGTAACCGCTGGGTTGAGATCTCGCTGGACCGGGCCTGGAGCCGGGACCTGCCTCCCCGCCTGTTTGACATCTGAATGTCAAGGGTTTTGGTCCGCAGGGGCGTCGTCGTGGCGCTGTCGCGGTCTGGGCGCGCCGCAGCTGCTCGTGATCGCAACAACGGTGAACCACCCCGTTCGCAGGGCGAGACGCTCAGGCGTCTCCGCGCCGGCAATGACTTACGCGTTGCAGCCGGCGGGACCCGGCCACAAGGATTAGCATCCGCGCCGCCCTAGCGACCTAGACGTGCCCGCAGCGTGTCAGAAGAGTCCCGTCAGCCAGCGACGCAGCGGCTTGGGGCCCGCAGGTTCGACGTAATCGGGCACCAACGCGCCCACCGCCTTCTCCCCCGCCTCGAGCACCTGCTCCACCGTCTGGCCGGCGGCCGGAATCGGCTCGCCGATTCGCACAACGAGACGCTTGCCGAGCCACAGGTCCCTCATGCCCGAGAGCCCGACCGGCACGACCGGCACGTTGGCGTCGACGGCGAAGTGGGCGAAGCCCTTTTTGAACGGCAGAAGCTCCCCCTCGCGCGGACCGAAGTCGCCCTCCGGAAACAGCGCGATGGCTCCTCCTTGCGCCAGGCATCGCTCCACATGGCCGAAGAGCCGGCGGTCGCCGTGCTTCGCCCGATCCACCGGCACGATGCCGCCGGTCGCGCGGACCAGTGCCCACAGCGGACGGTTGCGCATCATCGACGTCGGGTCGGCGAGGAAGTGAACTCGTGGCTCGGCGGGGAACAGCAGGAGCAGGCTGATCGCATCCATCCAACCGAGATGGTTGGCGACCACGATGAATGCGCTGTCAGGAATTCGCTCGCGACCGCTGACCTCGAGCCGAAACAACAGATGAAAGAGCGCCCGTGCGACAGATCGCACGACTCGAAAAATCGGAGTCGCGCTACGGCCGACCGGCAGCATGTCGGCCGGCGGAATCGCAGCTTGCGGCACCTCCTCAGCCGGCCGGAAGAGCGTCGCATCCCACCGTTCGTCCAGGTTGATGTTCGTCGTCGCGACGAAACCGGCTTTGTTCAAAGCGCCCCCGCCGTGGTTGCGGTTCAGGTCTGATCGCCCGACCGCCTCACTCGGATACGCGATCCAGAGAGAGCCTCGCGGCTTCAACGCGTTGAGCGCCGCGGCCGCGCTGTCGTCCAGCTGGGCCCGGTTGGAGGCGAACAGCAGGACGAGGTCAGCAGGTCGGTCAGCACTCTCGCCCCGCGGCGTCTGCCCATCGACGTAGCCGGCGGGCGCATTAAGCACCAGGAAGGTGGACCCTGACTCGAGCCCCAATTTGCGAGCGAGCAACGATTCGTGCAAGGGCTCGTATTGTGCGCCGAGGTCCGTCTGCCGGCCAGGAGGCCTGGCTTCGAGTCGCTAGACTGCGATAAGTGACGGGTCGCGTTGCAAAGGTCATGGTGCTCGTCGCGATCTTTCTCGTTGCGTGCACGCGGAACGCGCCGACCGCAACCCACAGCCCAACCCCCTCGCCCAGTGCAGGCGTCATCGCCTGGACCGATTGCGGTGCGGGGTTCCAGTGCGGAACGCTGCAGGTTCCCCTTGATTATTCTCGTCCAGAAGGTCGCACGATCAGCCTTGCTGTGGTCCGCACACAGGCCAAGGACAAGGCAGCTCGGGTCGGCTCGTTGCTCGTGAATCCGGGCGGCCCGGGTGAGTCGGGCATCGAGTATCTGCGGGCAGACATCTCATCGCTCAAGAACCTCAACCAGCGTTTCGATCTCGTGGCTTGGGATCCACGCGGAGTCGCCGGCAGCACACCCGTAACGTGCGTCGACGGGCCTCAGCTGGATGCATACCTCTCGATCGACTCGGTCCTCGACGACCCGCAGGAAAAACAGGACGCGATGCAGGCCGACAAGGACTTCGCCGCCGGGTGTCAGCGGCGGAGCGGAGACCTGCTGCCGTTCATGGACTCGGCGAGCACGGCGCGCGACATGGACCAGATCCGCGCCTCGTTGGGCGACGCCAAGCTGACCTATCTCGGGTTCTCGTACGGCACGTACATCGGGCAGTGGTACGCGCACCTGTTCCCCACTCATGTGCGCGCGCTGTCGCTCGACGGTGTAGTTGATCCGACGGTCTCGGCCAACGACAGCCTGCTCAGTCAGGTTGTCGGCTTCGAGCAAAACCTTCAGGCGTTCCTGGCCGATTGCAAGGCAAGGTCGACCTGCCTCTTCGGTCAAAACGGGGATCCTGGAACCAAGCTGACATCACTCATGAGCCGCCTCGACACGGCGCCCTTGAAGGTTGGCGCCCGACAGCTAACTCGTTCGTTGGCGATGACCGCGGTGCTCCAGGCTCTGTACAGCCAGAGTCTTTGGCGACCGCTCGATCAGGGACTCACAGGGGCCGACGGTGGTGATGGACGGATCCTTCTGCTGATCGCCGACCTCTACAACCAGCGAAATTCAGACGGCACCTACAAGAACCTCTTCAACGGCGCGTACCACTCCGCGTTCTGTCTCGACTTTCCCGCACCATCGGACATCGCGGCGTACGACAAGCTTGGGCCCCAGTTTGCGCAGGCCTCTCCGTTTTTCGGACCCTGGAGCCAGTACGCCAATCTGCAGTGCGGTTACTGGCCGGCAAAATCGAAAACTACCCAAGGACCGCTGACCGTGACGGGAGCGCCTCCCATCCTGCTCGTCGGGGGTACGAACGACCCAGCGACTCCCTACGCGGAGTCCCTTTCGGTCAACAAGCAGATCGACGGATCGATTCTGCTGACGCGCCGCGGTAACGGCCACACGTCATACGACTCGAGCGCTTGCGCCCATGCCGCCGAGGACGCCTATCTCATCGATCTCAAGCTCCCGGCCGCGGGGACCGTCTGCAGCAGTTAGGCGACGGTTTGGGCGGCTGGAGCCTTCGCCTTATCGAAGGTGAGCTCACCGCCTTTGGCGTCGACCTCGACCACGTCGCCCTCGGTGAACTTGCCGCTGAGCAGCAACATCGCGAGCGGATCCTGAACCATGCGCTGAATCGCCCGCTTGAGCGGACGCGCGCCGTACACCGGGTCCCAGCCGCGCTCGATGAGAACCTTGCGGGCGGCCGGAGTGGCGACGAGGGCGATCTTCCTCTCGTCCAGCCGCTTTTGCAGTCGAGCAAGCTGGATGTCGACGATCGCGCCCAGCTGGTCCTGCGTAAGCGACTTGAACACGATGATCTCGTCGACCCGGTTCAAGAACTCAGGCCGGAAGTGGTCGCGCAGCACGCCCAGGACAGACTCGCGAACCTCCTCGAACGGACGGTTCGACATCTCCTGGATCAGCTGGCCGCCAAGGTTCGAAGTCATGATCAGCACGGTGTTGCGGAAGTCGACCGTGCGGCCCTGGCCGTCCGTAAGCCGCCCGTCGTCGAGGATCTGCAGCAGGACGTTGAAAACGTCCGGGTGCGCTTTCTCGATCTCGTCGAAAAGTACGACTGAGTAAGGCCGTCGCCTGACGGCTTCGGTCAGCTGGCCGCCCTCGTCGTACCCGATATAGCCAGGCGGCGCGCCGAGCATACGGGCGACGGTGTGCTTCTCCTGGTATTCGGACATGTCGAGCCGGATCAGCGCCTGCTCGTCGTCGAACAGGAACTCCGCCAGAGCCCGCGCCGTCTCGGTCTTGCCGACCCCGGTCGGCCCGAGAAAGATGAATGAGCCGACGGGACGGTTGGGGTCGGCAAGTCCAGAGCGGGACCGCCGCACGGCGTTCGCCACGGCCGTGACTGCCTCGTCCTGGCCGATGACCCGGTCGTGCAGCCGCGACTCCATCTGGATCAGCTTGGCGACCTCGCCCTCCATCAACTTCGAGACCGGGACGCCTGTCCACTTGGCGACGATCTGCGCGATGTCTTCTTCGCTGACCTCTTCTTTGAGCATCGGGTGTCCGCCTTGCAGCCTGCCGAGCTGGGAATTCGCTTCCTCGAGCTGCTTTTCGATCTCGACCGACTTGCCGTAACGCAGCTCGGCAGCCTTGGCGAAATCGGCCGCGCGCTCGGCGCGCTCAGCGTCCGCGCGGACCTCTTCGAGCTTTGCCTTGAGGCTGCGGATCTTGGTGATTGCTTCCTTCTCCTGGTTCCATCGGGACCGGAGGGCGGTTCGGGTCTCGCTCAGCTCCGCCAGCTGCTTCTCGATACCGGTGAGACGATCCTTGGAAGCCCGATCGGTCTCCTTCTTGAGAGCCTGGCGCTCGATCTCGAGCTGGCGGATCTGCCGCTCGAGCTCGTCGAGCGCGGCCGGCATGGAATCGATCTCTGTCCGGAGGCGGGCGGCCGCCTCGTCGATAAGGTCGATTGCTTTGTCAGGAAGGAAGCGATCTGTGATGTAGCGATTGGAAAGCACGGCGGCCGCCACGATGGCGGTGTCCTTGATCCGTACACCGTGGTGAACTTCGTACCGCTCGCGCAGGCCTCGAAGGATGCTGATGGTGTCTTCGACCGACGGCTCGTCGACGAGAACCGGCTGGAAGCGCCGCTCGAGGGCCGCGTCCTTTTCGATGTGCTTGCGGTACTCGTCCAGCGTGGTCGCGCCGATGGCGCGAAGCTCACCTCGCGCCAGCGCCGGCTTGAGGAGGTTGGCCGCGTCTATGGCGCCTTCGGCGCCGCCCGCGCCAACGAGCGTATGCAGCTCGTCGATGAACAGGACGACCTGGCCGTCCGAGCCTTCGATCTCCTTCAACACGGCCTTGAGCCGATCCTCGAACTCGCCGCGGAATTTCGTTCCCGCGACGAGCGCGCCGAGGTCGAGCGCGATGACGCGCTTGCCCTTGAGGCCTTCCGGGACATCGCCCTGGGCAATGCGCTGGGCAAGGCCTTCGGCGATGGCGGTCTTGCCGACACCGGGCTCGCCGATGAGGACCGGGTTGTTCTTGGTCCTGCGCGACAGCACTTGGATCACACGGCGGATCTCCTCGTCACGGCCGATGACCGGATCGAGCTTGCCCTCCTTGGCGAGCTTGGTCAGGTCACGGCCGTATTTCTCGAGGGCCTGGTACTTGGATTCGGGATTCTGATCGGTGACGCGCTGGTTGCCTCTCACCTGTCTGAGCGCTTTGAGAAGAGCCTCGTGTGTCGCGCCCGCGTCCTTGAGGATCGCCTGGTCCGTGAGGGCGAGCAAGAGGTGCTCGGTCGAGATGTACTCGTCCTTCAGACGTTCGGCTTCGCGCTCCGCCTGCTCGAGGTGCTTGCTCAGCGCCTCGCTCAGGTACGGCTGTCCGCTTCCGCTGACCTTTGGAAATCGCTCGACCGCGGAAACGAGCGCCGGCTCGAGCGCCTGCACGGAGGCACCAGCCCGTTCGAGCAGCGTCCGGGCGACGCCCTCGTCCTGGCCCACGAGCGCAAGCAAAAGGTGCTCCGGCTCGACGGCCTGGTTGCCACTTTCGCGGGCCAGACCTGCAGCTTGCTGCAGAGCCTCGAGCGCCTTTTCCGTGAACCGTTCCTGTCTCACGTAAGGAGGTCTTCCACCCGCCCGCGGGGGCGAAACAGCTTTTTGTGCGTATTTTTGGCGGCATGCCAGAGCTGCCAGAGCTGGAGGCACTGCGCCTCCGGATCGCCCCTCGCGTCGAGGGCAAGCTGATCACCGCGGCCACGGTCAACCCGAAAAAGGCGCACCTGCTGCGGTACCCGGTCGACTACTTTGCCCTGGAGCTGCCGGCCCGGCGCATCACCTCGCTGACCCGGCGCGGCAAGCACATGGTGTTCGCGACGGAGCTCGGCGGCGGAGGCTCCCCGCGATGGCTGGTCATAAACCCGATGCTCGGGGGCAGATTCCAGATCACCGGCGCTGACACGCCCGTCCCGGCGACCGAAGTCTTCACTTTGCGCATCGAGGGCAAGCAGGAGCTGCGCTATCTCGACTTTCGGGACATGGGACGGATCTACTGGGTGTCGGACTGCTCGCGGGAGGTTCCCGCATGGGACCCGCAAGGTCCGGAGGCGGATTCGGTCGCCTCGATGGGGCTGGACATGTTCCGGAAACGGTTGCGGCGATTCCGCGACGAGCTCAAGGACCTGCTGCGCAACCAGGAATTCCTGGCCGGCATCGGCAACGCGTACTCCGACGAGATCCTGTTCGAGGCGCGCCTTTTGCCGCTGCGTCGCCGTGCGTCGCTGAAGCCAGAGGAGGAGGAGGCGCTGTACAACGCCATCCCCCTCGTCCTGTCACGCGCCGTGGAGGCGATCCTGGCCAACCCGAACTACGAAGAGTCGAAGCAGGACCGCTCCTTCATGGCCGTGCATATGAAGGGGGGCAAGACGTGCCCGCGGTGCGGGCACCGGATCAGCCAGCTCGGCTCCAACCGCGAGCCATTGAACTTCTGCCGGGGCTGCCAGCTCTAGGCGTGGTGACCGGCGCCGGCCAGGTTGCTGGCGATGCTCCCCAACAGCCGCTGCGAGGCGACCGTTATCTCGTCGACGGCCTCCTGGAATGCAGCCTCATGGCGGCTGGACGGTTTCGTGAACCCGCTCACCTTGCGCACGAACTGACGCGCGGCTTCGCGGATCTCCTCGTCGGTCGCGACTACGTCCGCGCGGCGCAGGGTCTTGATGCTTCTACACATGGCTCACAACGATAGAGAAGGCGGGTCACCCGCCGCGATGCGGCGGCAGCTCCGGGAGCTCGGGCGGGGCGAGTCTTGACGGATCGAGGCCGGCCCGTTTCAACATCGCGCCGGCCAGGCGCTCGTACCGGTGCTCCACGAGGTCTCCCACCGGGTCCGCGCTCGCGCTCATCAGCTGGCGAAAGCTCAGGGTCGAGACCGCGCGGTAGGCAAGCACAGCACGGGCGGCGTCGGCTCTGCCGGTCATCGAGGCGATCCGCACAAACGCCAGCGCCGCGCCGATCTCTCGCATATCGCGCCAGCGCCACCCGCCGTAGGGAAGTAGGACGAGAAGGATCGGAGGCAGAGCCACGAGAAGGGCCAACACGATCGCGACCCGAATGATGGCGTCGTGGATGTTTTGTCCCGCCACAACGAGCTGGTCGCCCGAGTAATGGCGTAGCCCGTCAGCGACGTCCTGCAAGAACTTGGTCAGGAGCGGAATCCCGCCTGGGATTCCGGCCCGAAACGCGGCTATCCACTGATTGAATGTGGCGCCGGTGTTCTTGATCCCGTCGGCGATGACTTCCAGGCCCATCACGGTCTGGTAGATCAGCCAGCCCAGGTAGGCCCAGACCACGGTCCAGAACGAGACGATGCTGTCGGCCAACACGCGCAGGAAGGCGGGCCAGCGCCGGTCGGGATAGATCTTGAGCATCATGTCCCGCGCACGATAATTCACCGGAAAGGAAAACCGCGCCTCGGCGGCTGCGTCAGACCTCAGCCGATCGCGTAATCGACCTCGACGCTGACCTGTACGTCCACTTGTCCCACCGGGACTTGAGCGTCCTCCTTGACCGCCGCGCCGAGGCTCAAGGGCATCGGCGGCCTGGTCGACGTCGCCAGATCGCTGATCCGGATCACCTGCCCCAGCTTCACGCCCGCGGCCGACGCCATCGCCTGAGCCTTGGCGCGCGCATCCGCGATGGCCAGGGATCGCGCCTCGGCCTGCGCTGACTTGGGGTCCCCAAAACCAAAGCTGACCGTGACGTTGGTCGCTCCGCCCTCCTGCACGATCGCGTCGAGCGCCTTGCCGACCGTGTCGACGTTATGCCACCTGATCTGGAGCTGGTGGCTGGCGCGGTAGCCGGTGATTGTCTGCCCGGTCGAGCTGTAAACAGGTCCGACCCAGTAACCGGTCGTGCCCAGATCCTTGTCGGCGACGCCGAGCGCTTTGATTCGGCTGATCAACTTGGCGGTCTTGGTCTCAAGGTCGGCCTGTGCCGCCGCAGCAGTGCTCTGCTGGGATTCGATTCCGGAACTCACGACGGCGAGATCCGGCTTTCTCGAGACGATCGCGTCCCCGCTGGTGAGAATCGCGGGTTCGATGGTCGCGGACGATATGGTCGCGGATGGAATGGCGAACAACGTCGAGGGCCTGGTGCCGGCGATGACAATCGCCGCCACCGCCAGGGCGCAAGCGATGGCGATCGCAACAGGAGCCGCGGAGACCCGCATGCAATGAACAACGACGGGCCTGAGCGCGAGGTAACAACAGCGAGTCGCACGGTGTCCCTGGCGGATGCGTTGACGTGCCTGCGACTGCTCCTCGTGCTGTTGATCTGGCCTCTTGCCCTCCAGGGCCATGGACGGCTGGTCGGACTTGGGCTGATCGGCGCCGGCGTCACTGATTTTCTTGACGGGTATGTCGCCCGTCGCCTCGGTCAGTCTTCCCCTCGAGGCGCACGTCTGGATGGGATAGCGGACATCGTGCTCCTCCTGTCAGCGGCGGCGTGGCTCGAGGTGCTTCACCCCGAGATCGTGCGCGAGAACGTGGGGCTTCTGGTAGCGGCCGCCGCGCTCTATGCGGGCGGCGTGGCGGCCGGCTGGATCGCCTTTCGCCGCGTAGTCGATCCGCGGCAGCTTGCTTCGAAGATCGCAGGCGGCCTTCTTTACCTGTTTGCCATCACCTCACTCCTGACCGGCGCCTACGAGCCGCTTCTGCTGAGGATTGCGGTGTTGGCGCTGATGATCTCCTCTGTGGAGGGGATCATCGCCGCCGTCGGGCGAAGGCTGGCCGAGAGCAGGACCATCCAGGCCAAAGGTATCGCCAGCAACACGCGCTCCCACGCCCCCCACGCGTCGAACGGTGTAGCGAGCAACGCGAGTCCGATCACGAGCATCCCGATCTCGCCGATACCCACGACCAACGACAGCGAGCCGTAAACGCGCGCGAGGGTCAGCGGCGCGGCGGTCAGCCCGAGCACGGCGATCGCGGAGAACAAGCGATGCAACGCCGTTGCGCCTGCCGACCCAGGATCCAGGTGGACCATGGCGGCACCTCCCAACGCCACTCCCGAGACAGTCAGCGCGACACGGCCGGCCAACACATTCGGGCCGAGAGTGAGGGCAAGCGCGAAGCACGTCAGGGCGATGAGGGAGATCGACACGTCAACGACGGCCGCGGCCCAAACGCCCGGCACAGCAAGCCTGCTGACCGTGCGCGACATCGCGTCATAACCTGGCGTCAACGCCCCCGCGACGATCACCGCCGCCACAGCGGCCAGAGGGGAAGCGATTCCGATGACGCGGCAGATTCGAATCACTCGTCCGGCCACGCCGGCGGGTCGTAACCGACGTTGGCCACACTCCCGGTTCGCCAGTACACGCCTCGCCTGCGCTGCATCAGCTCCTCGTCGACGAGATACCGGCGCAGAGCTGCGAAATCGGGATGACGCCGCGAAATTATCCGGTTCACCTCGGCCTCAGGGTAGAGACGGCCCGGCTGAAAATCTTCGACCATCCAGCGCAGCACGGCCAGCCGCTTCTTGCGCTGGACCGGAATCGCGATCAGCCGGCCGGCTACATCGATGAAAGTCTCGAGAACGCGGTCGTCATCGCCAGGGACTCGGGACATCCGCCGCTAGCACAAACAGCTCGTCATCGAGAAGTTTGCTCAGCTCGATGCGCCGAAGCGTTCGGCGATTGTGGCCGGCGTCACTGGACCATATGTTGGCAGAGCCGCGCGTCCGGCCGCGATTTCAGCAGCCCGTGCGGCGGGCGGCGGCGGCCTGCGCGTCTGACCAGTTGAACGCCGCGACGGGCGGTGAATAGGTCCGGGTTCCGGCACACGCGACCCGGTCTATCTGTCCCCGCAGCGTCGTGTCGACCGAGGACCGCGAGGCGAGGAGAGCCGGTGTGGCATCGCTCGACAGCTGCGACAGATACTCGCCGTCAATCTTGTGAGCCGTCTGCGCATGGCTCGTGTTGAGTGACACGATCAGCGCTTCAGGGTTGACGAAATTGAGGCCGAGAAGCACGGCTGTGGCCGTTGTCAGCATCGCGCCGACAAACCACCGACGTCGCGACCAGACACCTAGAAAATCGACTGCGAGCAGCAGGAAGACGACCGCAACCCAGACGGCAAAGACATGGCTGTAGAGGCGGAGCATCGTGAAGCCATAGGCCTCTTCGTAGAGGCTCAGGCGGCGGAAGGCGACCACATCGATCATCAATGTCAGCGCGATCGCGCACTGGGCGAGGACCATGAACGCAAGTGCGCCTCGGCGGTCAGAGAACTTGCTTATCCGGCTGAACAGGAACAGCACCGCGAGTGTGATGCCGCTCACCCACAGCAGCTGAAAGAAGCCCGAGCGCGCGTAGTCCGAGTAGGTGACGCCCGCCGATCTCAACGTATCGGCCGCGCCGCCCGTCGCCGCCAGAACCTGGGCCACGGCAAACGCCGCGAAGATCGCGTCGAGAACCGCCAGGACCACGAGGGCCTCGGTGGCGCCGAGTCGCCAGAGCGGGCCGTTCACCCTCTCCAGCGGTTCCGACGCGGCCAGGCGGAGCAAGCCCGCAACACCGAGCGCGCCAAGGACCACGAATACGGCGTCCAGGATGAGCTGGCCGGCGTCGATGTTGAGATTGAAGAAGGACGCGAACACCGGATCGGCTGAGGCGAGGAGCCCGGCGATAACAGCCGCGATGGGGAGCGCGATGGCCACACCGCGGATGACCGGTGCAGCCGAGCGCAGGCGACCTCGTGCCCGGAGGGCCGGTCGGGCGACAAACCCGGCGCCGGCGGTGAGCTGAACCAGTCCCTGGAAGGCGCGAGCCGCAAGCTCGGAGACGCCAAGGTCGAACGTCGAGCCGCGAACAGCGAGCGACGCGGCCAGGCCCAGGAGTCCGATCGCGACCAAGAGGTCTGGCACCAAGAGCCAGGGGCTCGCGCGCAGCGTGAACCAGCACGCGAACAAAGCGGCGAGCGCCACAAGAAGACGAGATTCGAACTGCGCCAGACCACCTACTCGAACCACCGCCAGCGCCGCCACCACGAAGGTCAGCGACGCGGCCAGGCCAAAGGTGCCCGTGCGCAGCCACTGGTCGGCGACAATCCCAACGAGCAGGGCGGAACCCAGAGCGGCGAGGGTGGCGCTGGATCGAACGCGGGCCGTGGCCCAGACGGGAGGCGGTGCCGAGGCAGCCACGGGGAGCCACTGACTTCCGTCCCAACGCCAACGCCCGTCCGGAGACAGTTGACCGACGCGAGCAGGAGTGACGTCCGCCACCTCTGGCTGGAACGGTTGAAACGGGCCGGATGGTTACGGTTGCCCGCCGAACACCCGGTCAGGTTCGCCCGTTCGACCGAGAATAGCCCCGCACACTGTCTGCTGTTTGAAGTGGGAGGCGGCGATGAGTTTCGAAACGCGCGGACAAGAGCGGCCGGCTGGAGGCCCTGGCTCGGCCACGGCCGAAGGCGTGAGCATGCAGATTCTGTCGACCGAGCACTGGAGCCTGCTCGCGACTCGATCGCTGGGCTACACCGAATTCTTCAGCCGCGCAAACATGTTCTTTTCCGTGCTGTCGGGAGCGGTCATCGCGCTGGCCCTCATCGCCCAGGCGGGTCGTTTTGAAACGTTCATCGCCGCGGCCATCTTGCTACTGGCGATCACGTTCTTCGTCGGCCTGGCGACGATCGCTCGGATTGCGCAGCTCAACTACGAAGATACCCTCTGGGTGACGGGGATGAACCGCATCAGGCACGCCTACCTGGAGCTGCACCCTGAGCTGACGCAGTACTTCGTCACTTCCAAGCACGACGACATGCTCGGCATCTTCACGACTCTTGGCCTGGCCCAAGTGCTCCCCGGCCGGCGCCTCCTAACCGATCTGGGACATAGCCTTACAACCCTTCCAGGGATGCTGACGATCATCGTGGCCGTCGTGGCCGGGGCCTGGGGGGCAGTCGTATCCGTAGCCTTGGGCTTCCCTCAACTGTTGGCCGTCGCAGCAGGTGTGGGGTGTTTCCTCATCACGATGGTTGGAAGCTCCATCTGGGGCCAACGAGTGGTCCGGAGGTTCGCGAAGGGGACGGTGGCGCAGTTTCCCTCACCCAGTTGAGGAGCGCGCCTCGCAGACTCGCCGGAGTGGCGAAGTTGGCGGAGGGGCAGGGATTTGAACCCTGGATAGGCTTGCACCTATAACAGTTTTCAAGACTGTCGCCATCAACCGGACTCGGCCACCCCTCCGGGGCACAGGCGATTATCGCGCCCCGATCAGTTCTACCCCGCCCATGTACGGCTTCAACACCTCAGGCACCGAGATCATCCCGTCTGTCCGCTGATAGGTCTCCATGATTGCGTCGATCGTGCGCGTGAGGGCGAGGCCCGAGCCGTTGATGGTGTGGGCGAACCTCGGCGGCGCCCCGCGTTCCGGCCGGTAGCGGATGTTGGCTCGCATCGCCTGGAAGTCGTTGAAGGTCGAGCACGACGACACCTCGAGATGGCGATCGAGGCCCGGCGCCCAGGCCTCGAGGTCATATTTCTTGTACTGCGCGAATCCCATGTCGCCCGTGCACATTGCCAACACCCGGTAGTGCAGACCGAGACGCTGGAGAATGTCCTCGGCATCGCGCGTCAGCTGCTCGAACTCATCCAGCGAGGTCTCTGCGCTCGTCACCTTGACGAGCTCCACCTTTGAAAACTGGTGCAGGCGGATCAAACCGCGGGTGTCCTTGCCCGCGGCGCCCGCCTCCGTACGCCAGGAAGGCGCGTAGGCGACGTATTTCAGAGGAAGCCGGTCGGGTTCCAGGATTTCGTCGCGATGAAAGTTCGTGAGAGGCACTTCCGCTGTGGGGATGAGCCAGAGATCGCGGCCTTCGACCTTGAAGGCGGCGTCGGCAAACTTGGGCAGGTTCGCCGTGCCCACCATGGATGCGGAGTTCACCAACATCGGTGGCCAGACTTCCTTGTAGCCGTGCTCGCGCGTGTGCACGTCGAGCATGAACTGGACCATCGCGCGCTCGAGCCGCGCTCCGTCGCCTAGCAGGAAGGCAAAACGCGAACCCGCGACACGCGCCGCGTGCTCGAAGTCCATGATGCCAAGCGCCTCACCGAGGTCGTAATGCGTACGCGGGGCAAAGCCGAGGTCAGGCTTGCTCCCCCACTCCCGGACGACCACGTTTTCGGCCTCGGTCTTCCCGATCGGCACCGAGTCATGAAAGATGTTTGGCACGCGCAGCAGCAGATCGTCAAGCTCGCGTTTCACCGACTCCGCGACAGCAAGCTCGCGCTTGCCGGTATCGGCCATCTGGCGCAGACGTTCCTTGAGTGCCTCGTCGCGCGTCCTGGCGAACTCCTTGGAGAGCTTGTTCTGCTCCTCCTTGATTTTTTCGGCCGCGGTGAGGTGTTCGCGCCACGTAGTGTCCAGCCGCAGGATCTCGTCGACGGGCGCCGGTTCGGCCTTGAGCTCGGCGGCGCGCCGGACGACATCTGGGTTCTTGCGGATGAAGGCCAGCGACAGCATCAGCTCTCGGCTTTCATGACCGGAAACAGGATCACGTCACGCACCGACGGCTGATCGTTCAGGAGCATCACCAGCCGATCGATTCCTACTCCCAGACCACCGCACGGCGGCAATCCGTATTCCACTGCGCGCAGAAAGTCTTCGTCCATGGGATGCGCTTCGACGTTGCCGGCCGCACGCTTGGCGGCCTGCGCTTCGAAGCGAGCGCGTTGATCGATTGGATCGGTCAGCTCGGTGAAGGCGTTGGCATACTCGCGGCCGAGGATGATCAGTTCAAAGCGCTCCACGAATCGCGGATCGTCCTCTCGCGGTCGCGCCAGGGGCGAGACTTCGACCGGATAGTCGAGCACGAAGGTCGGCTGACGGAGCCGCGCCTGCACGTGTTCCTCGAACAGGTCGTTCAGCTCCTCACCGACCGCATGCCTACCGGTGTGTTCCAGGACAAGGTCAGCCATTCGTTCGCGGCGAAATGGCGGCGTCAGATTGACCGACTCGCCCTCGTAGGCCGTTTCCAGCGGCCGCCCGGCGGCCATCGCGGAGACCACTATCAGATCCTCGGTGAGCTGCATCATGTCCTCGTAGTCTGCGTAAGCCTGGTAACACTCGAGCAGCGTGAACTCAGGATTGTGGCGCGGCGACAGGCCCTCGTTGCGAAAGACGCGGCCGACCTCGTAGACGCGCTCGAACCCGCCTACGAGCAGCCGTTTCAGGTGCAGCTCCAACGCGATGCGGAGAAAGAGGTCGCGATCCAGCGAGTTGTGATGCGTCAGGAATGGCCGCGCGTGGCCGCCGCCGGGAATTTCCTGCAGCACCGGTGTCTCGACGTCGATGAACCCACGCTCGTCGAGCAAGCCTCGGATCGAGGTGATGATCTTGCTCCGTGCGCGAAACACCTCGCGCACCTGCGGGTTGGCGATCAGGTCTACGTACCGCTGCCGGTAGCGGATCTCGACGTCCTTCAAGCCGTGCCATTTCTCAGGCAAGGGCCGCAGTGACTTCGTCAGCAGCTGGAACGAATGCACCTCGAGCGTGATCTCACCACGCCTGGTCTTGAAGATCGGCCCTGTCACGCCGACGATATCGCCCACGTCGAGGTCGGCGAAGCGCGCGAAATTTTCATCTCCAAGGACGTTGCGGTTGGCCATGAGTTGAATTCGGCCACGGGCGTCCTGAAGGTCGGCGAAGACGAGCCCTCCCTGAAGGCGCTTCACCATCAGCCGTCCCGCCAACGTCACCGGATCGGTGCGCTCGGCGTCTCCCAGCAGCGCCTTCGCCGTCTCGGACGTGTGGGTTGGCTTGAATCCCCGCGAATAGGGGTCGACGCCCGCCGCGCGAAGCCGCTCCAACTTCTCGCGGCGATCGCGCATGACAGCAGGCAGATCGAGCTCTTTCTCTTCCGTCACGATCGAAAAAGAGTAGCGGCTAGACGGTGAGCTCCTGTTCCTCCGCGGCGGGAAACGAGTTCACATCGGCGCCTCCGGCGGCGCGGTGGTTGCCAAGCGCTTGCTCGATCAGCGCATCGACGTCCGTGTCTGAATGCAGAGGGTCATGATGGAAAAACGCCAGCTCCTTGACTCCTGCCTGCTCGGCCAGCGCCAGCGACTGCTCATATGTCGAATGACCGAAGCCGGCATGGGTCTTGTACTCCTCGGCGCTGTACTGCGCGTCGTGGACCAGCAGGTCCGAGTCGCGACACCAGTTGGCCAGGTCCTTCAGCGTTCCGTTGGAGCCGTTGGCGAACAGCGCGATCTCGTTGTCGGTCGCAAATGTGAAGCGCGAGGTGCCCTCATCGATCCGGTAGCCGAACGTCGGAATTGGATGCATCAAAAGATGCGGCGTGATGCGCAGCGCACCGACGTCGAAGGTCTCTCCGGGGTTCCGCTCGATGAATTCCATCTCGGCCGGCATGTGGCTCAAACGAACCGGAAAGTAGGCGGGATCGGTCTGGTCTGCGAATGCGGCCTGCAGCGACTTTGCGGAACCGGCCGGCCCGACGATGGTGAGGTGCGTCCCCGGCACGAAGGCCGGAAGAAAAAACGGAAAACCCTGGATGTGATCGAGGTGCGTGTGGGTGATCAACAGATGGGCCTGCAGCGGCTCAGTCGGGCTGAACGTGCTCCCCAGCTCGGCGATGCCGGACCCGGAATCGATCACCAGCAGGTTGTCTTCCTTGTCCCGGACCTCGATGCAGGTCGTGTTGCCGCCGTAGCGAAGGGTGCGGCGCCCAGGGGTGGGGCGGGTGCCTCGCGTGCCCCAGAACTTGATCCTCATCTCGCGGCCATGGGTTGGTAGATCCTCTTCTCGACGAAGATTTCAAGTAGGTCCTGGTCGAGCTTTCCCTGCTTGGCCTCTTCATGGAGGATGTCCAGCGCGGTGGCCGGCGGAACCGCCCTCTTGTATGGCCGGTCCTGCGCGGTCAACGCATCGTAGATGTCGGAGATCGTCATCATTCGAGCCTGCAGCGGGATCTGATCACCGGCCAATCCACGCGGATAACCGGATCCGTCCAGCTTTTCGTGATGACCGTACGCGATCTCTGGAATGCCTTTCATCACGGGTGTCCACGGGATCTTGGTGAGGAAGTGGAAGCTGTGCGTGACGTGTGACTCCATCTCGAGACGCTCCTGCGGGTCGAGAGTGCCCTTGCGGATGCTCAGGAAACGAAACTCTTGCGGCTCGAGCATCGGATGCGGATTGCCACTGATGTCGTAATAGGTTTGCTGCGAGAGGAATTCGAGCATCGACGCCTTGTCTTCGGGCATTACCGTCGGCTCGTTCGCCGCGGCGATGCTGTTCACCCATTCGTTGAGCTGGGCCAGCTCCGCCGTTAGGCGGCGATCGATCTCGTCGATGGTGGACCCGTTGCGACCGGCCTTCATCGCTTCGAGCTTCTCCGTCGCGTACTTGACCTGAACTGACCGCTCGATGAACTCAAAACGGGCCCGGATGACCTCGAGCTGGCCCGGGACCAGCTTTTTGGCCTTGATGAGGATGTGTTCGCGCACGCCGACCTTGCCGAAGTCGTGCAAGAGACATGCATACCGAAGCTCCTTGAGCTGGTCCTCACCGAGATGGACGTTGCGATAGGTCCCTGTCGCGATCTCGTTGATGGCGCGAGCCAACCTGGTGGTCAGACCCTCCACGCGACCCGAGTGACCGGCGGTGCTCGGGTCTCTCTGCTCGATCGCGGTCACGCTCGCCTGGACGAAACCGTCGAACAGGGCCTGGATCGAATCGAGCAAGCTCTTGTTGTCCAGCGCGACCGCAGCCTGGCTGGCGATCGATTCGATCATCTCGACGTCATCGGGCTGGAAGCTGACCACCTCGGTCCCGACGTTGTCGATCGTCAACTTGGTCTCATATCGCTTCTTGGCGTTGATCAGCTGGACTGCACCCACGACATCGTTGTGGTAGTCGCGCATAGGGACCGTGAGCATCGACTTGGTCCGGTAGCCGAACTGGGCGTCGAAGCTCTTGCCGCCGACGGGCTTGCCCGGCGGCGGGTTGTAGGCATCGTCGTAAATCTGGCTCTTGCCTACCGACACCGTGTAACCCACAACCGACTTCTCGTTCACCGGGACCTTGAATGCCTGATAGGTGCTCTTGTCGAGCGAATGGTTCTGGCTCGACGCCAGGAACAGCTTTGGGCCGCTGTCCTCATCCATCTTCAGCCACAGGCTGGCGCCGTCCGCGTGCGTCAGCTGGCGCATCGTCGTGAGGATGAACGACTGCAGGCGTTCTATGTCCTTCTCGGCAGAAAGGGCAACGCCGATCCGGTTCAGCTCGCGAAACTGGCGGTGGCGGCGATGCGCTTCGGCCTCCAGCTGCGTCATCTGCTGCTTGAGGACAACGTTTTCCATCCCGATACGGATGAGCTCGCGCACGGCCGACGGGGACGCGTCGGCAGGCAACTCGATCGCCATCAGATCAAGCTGCTCTGGCGCCTTCTGGCCGGGGGCTAGGAGGACGAGCGCCGGGCGTTCGATCTGCTCCATGCCTGGCAGGTCCTGTACGTCCAGGCCCGTCGCCGCCAGGCTGGGCAGCCGGACTGCGTCGAGCACGTAAAGGTGGAATTTCGGCGCCGTCTTCATAGACGGGCTACGTTCTAGCACCCCCGTCCGAGTTTTGGGCGTAGATAAGGCGTAAACCGTCGAGAGTCAGCAGCGGGTCGGTCGTTTCTATGACGTGGGTCAGTCCCGCGACGAGTGAGGCCTGGCCGCCGGTGGCCACGACCCTCGCCTTGCCGCCGAGCTCGTCGACCATCCGCGTGACCATGCCCTCGACCTGGGCCACGAAGCCCCAGACCAGGCCGGACTGGATCGAGGCCACGGTGTTGCGGCCGATCACCGAGTCGGGCGCGATCGGCTCGACCCGGCGAAGCATCGCCGTATGGGAGACCAGGGCGTCCAGGGAGATCTCGACCCCGGGCGCGATCGCTCCGCCCAGGTAGTCGCCATCGGCGTTGATCGCGTCGTAGGTGACCGCCGTTCCGAAGTCGATCACCACCACCGGGCCGCCGTACTTGGAGTACGCGGCGAGCGCGTTCGCGATCCGGTCGGCGCCAACATCCTTCGGGTTGTCGTAGCGGATTCGGACGCTGGTCTTGATCCCGGGGCCAACCATCACCGGCTCGCACTTGAGGTACCGGCGCGAAGCCTCAACCAGGGCGGCATTGATGGTTGGGACGACGCTCGAGATGACGACGCCAGTGACGACGTCCAGCTCGAAACCGCGGAGCTCGAACAGCTGGCGCAGCTCCACGGCCATCTCGTCGGCGGTCTGTTCCCGGTGCGACGTGACGCGCCAGTCCGCGGCGAGGCGGTCCCCGTCGAATAGGGCGAGGGTCACGTTGGTGTTGCCGACGTCGACCGCGAGCAGCATGGGCGGCCCGAACTCTACCTTGGAAGAGGAGGCGGGTGACCTTCGCCCCAGAGGAGCAGGTCGGCGGCCTCACGACGTATGGCCCTGGCTCTGGCGGCCACACGGCGCGGATGCGGCCCGCCGGGGAGATCGCGCTTTGCCACGGACGCTTTGGCGTCCCAGGGAGCCGTGAAGCTGCCGTCGCGAACCTGTCGCCCGACCTGGTCGTGCGCGTTCCGGAACGGAGTGCCCCGGCGGACCAGCTCCTCCGCCACGTCTGTGGCGACCAGTCCGACATCCCCCGCGGCGGCCTCGAGGCGCTCGCGGTCGAACTCGAGATGCTCGACCAGAAGCGCCGCCGCCTCCAGGCAGTCGAACATGTTGTCGACCGTCGCGAAGAGCGGCGGCTTGTCTTCCTGCAGATCGCGGTCGTAAGCGAGAGGAAGCCCCTTGAGGGTCGTGGCCAACGCGACGAAGCTGCCCACCGCCCGGCCAGAACGTCCCCGAAGAAGCTCGGCCACATCCGGATTCCTCTTCTGAGGCATCAAGCTCGACCCCGTGGCGATCTCGTCCGCAAGCTTGACGAAGCCAAACTCGGTCGTGGCCCACAAAACGACGTCTTCGCCAAACCGGCTCAGATGGATCGCAGCAACTGTGCAGGCATAGGCGAGGTCAAGCGCGAAGTCTCGGTCGGAGACGGCATCGATGCTGTTCTTGGTCAGTCGATCGAAACCAAGCTCGCGCGCGAGGACGTCTCGCTCGAGGGGCAGCGTCGATGCGGCCAGCGCTCCCGAACCGAGCGGCATCTCATCGGCCGCGTCGTACGCGTGCCGAAATCGTGTCGCGTCGCGACGCAGGGGCTCGGCGTGGGCGAGCAAGTGATGGCCCAGCGTCACCGGCTGGGCTCGCTGCAGATGGGTGTATCCGGGCATGATCCAGCCGGCGTGCGCTTCTGCCTGGTCCGCGAGCGCGTTCACGAGGTTGGCCAGGCCGACCGTGGCTTCCACCGCGGCATCCCGACAGAAAAGGCGCAGGTCGAGCGCGACCTGGTCGTTGCGCGATCGCCCCGCGTGCAGCGCCGCGCCCGCCGGCGTGATCTCGATGAGGCGCCGTTCGATCGCGGTGTGGATGTCCTCGTCCTCGAGCTTGAAATCGAACTTGTCGCCGTCGAGCTCGCGCTGGATCTGTCTCAAGCCACGTTCTATCGCTGCGACCTGCCGGGCCGAGAGGACGCCCGACGCGGCCAGGCCGCGCGCGTGCGCGAGGCTGCCTGCGATGTCGTACGGATACAGCTCGAAGTCGACCGCGAGCGAAGATGAGAAGCGCTCCAGCTCAGGCAGCAGGGCTCGCTTGAAACGGCCGCCCCATAGCTTGCCGGCTTTCCTCTTAGGTGTCTTGCTGGCTATGGTGCGAGCCTTTTCGGGTCTCCCAGCAGCTTGCCCAGCTCGCGCGCATGGAGCTGTCCCTGGACCCGCGCCGCCGTGCGCAGACCCATCCCCCAGAGCTTGATGAACCCGGCGGATGCGGACTGGTCGAACTCGTCGCCCTTGCCATAGGTGGCAAGCCCGTGCTGGTAGAGCTGGTGCGGCCCCTTCCGGCCCACAACCTGGGCTGAACCTTTGTAGAGCTTGAGCCGCACGTCACCGGTGACGTGTCGCTGCGTCTCCGCCACGAAGGCGTAGAGGGCATCGCGGAGCGGGCTGAACCACAGCCCGTCGTACACCATCTGCGCCCACTGCTGTGCGACCAGGTCCTTGAACCTGGCGACCTCTTTGGGCATGGTGATGTCCTCGAGCGCCTGGTGCGCTTGAAGCAAAAGCACGGCCGCGGGCGCCTCATAGATCTCGCGCGACTTGATGCCGATGAGCCGGTTCTCGAGATGGTCGATCCGGCCCACGCCGTTCTCGCCCCCGATCCGATTCAAAGCAGAAACGAGGTCCAAACCCGACACGGGCTTGCCGTCGAGCGCGACGGGGAGGCCGTCTTTGAATCCGACCTCGACATAGGTCGGCTCATCCGGGCACTGTCGCGGATCTCGCGTCCATTGATACACGTCCTTGGGCGGCTCCGCCCACGGATCCTCGAGCACGCCGGCTTCGATCGAGCGTCCCCACAGGTTCTCATCGGTGGAGTAAGGGGAACGTGTCGTGGCGGGCACCTCGATGCCATGCTTGGTCGCGTACGCGATCTCGTCATCGCGGTTCATGCCCCATTCCCGGACCGGCGCGACGACCTCGAGGTCTGGGGCGAGAGCCGCCGTGGTCACGTCGAACCGCACCTGGTCGTTGCCCTTTCCGGTGCAGCCATGTGCCACCGCCTGCGCGCCCTCGCGGCGCGCGACCTCCACCATCATCGCCGCGATCAGGGGCCGGCCCAACGCAGTCGCGAGCGGGTACTCCTTTTCGTACACCGCGCCCGCCTGGAGAGACGGCCACACAAAAAGCTGGAGGAAAGGAAGCCTTCCGTCGGCGACGTAGGCCGCCGACGCGCCTGTTTTCAAGGCGCGCGCCTGGATCGCGTCGAGATCCTTTTTCTCGCCCAGGTCGACCGTGAACGCGATTACGTCCCAGCCCTGGTCTTTCAACCATCGAATCGCGACCGAGGTGTCGAGCCCACCTGAATAGGCCAAAACCACTTTCTTGCCGTTGTCGAGTTTCTTATCCGGCATCGGCGAGCAGGTTCTTCAAAGCCCGAACCGCCCCGCGCTGGCGCAGCACGGCGATGATCGTGTCGTCACCCGCGACGGTGCCGGCGATGCCCGGGAGCGCGGCCTCGTCGATGCGGCGCGCGACCAGGTTGGCTGTCCCCGGCGGCGTCCTGATCACCGCCATGGGTTCCACCACCTCGACGGAGAGGACGAGCCCGCGGACCAGGCCGGCCGAGCTGCGGTAGCCGGCGCCGGATCGGACCAGGCCGAGCTCCTGAATGTCACGCGAGATCGTCGCCTGGGTCGTCCGCATGCCGCGTTTGGCCAGAGCCTCCGCGATTTCCTGCTGCGTGTGCACCGAACCGCGATTGACGAGGTTGAGGATCGCGCTGTGACGTTCTGCCTTCGTTGCGGTCATCCGGCGACCTTGCGCATGACGGATTGGGCGCGGTCGATCTCGTTCGCGCCGATGATCAGGGGCGGGACCAGCCGGACCGAGTGATCGTCGACCGCGTTGACGATCAGCCCCGCTTCCAGACACGCATTCTGAAACGGTTTCGCCTTCGGTTCTTCGAACTCGAAGGCCTGCATCAGGCCGACGCCGCGCACGTCCTTGGCGCCAAGGTCCCCAAGGGTCGATCGAAGAAGGTCGCCCATCTCGGCCGCGTGGCCGACCAGCCCATCGCGTTCGATCACGTGCAGCACGGCCGTGGCCGCGGCGCAAGCGAGCGGATTCCCACCAAAGGTCGAGCCGTGGTCGCCCGGCTCGAAGATGTCCGCGCGCGGACTGGCCAGACAGGCCCCGATGGGAAGGCCGCCGCCCAGGCCCTTCGCCAGGGTCATGACGTCGGGCGCGATGCTCGCGTGCTGGTGCGCGAACCACCTGCCGGTGCGACCCAGCCCGGTCTGAACCTCGTCGAGGATGAGCAGCAGGTTTTTCCTGTCGCACCATACGCGGACGCGCTCGAGGTAGCCGGCAGCGGCGGGAATGACGCCGATCTCGCCCATCACCGGCTCGAGCATCACGGCGACCGTCTTTTCCGTGGTCGCCGCTTCGATCGCCTCCGCGTCGTTGTAGGCCACGTGCACGAAACCGTCGGGCAGCGGCTGGAACGGGTCCGAGTACTTGTGCTGCCCGCCGGCCGTAACAGTCGCGAGCGTGCGCCCGTGGAAGGAGCCTGTCGTGGTGATGATCTCGAACGCCCCGTCGCGGTTGCGGGTGCCCCACTTGCGGGCGAGCTTGATCGCGGCCTCGTTTGCCTCCGCGCCGGAATTACAGAAGAAGACGCGCGAGGGGAACGAAAGATCGACCAGCCGCCGCGCGAGCTGGACCTGGGGTTGGGTGAAGTAGAGGTTCGAAGTGTGAATCAGCTCGGCCGACTGCTTGGTCACGGCCGCCACGACTTCTGGATGCGCGTGGCCGAGGAGGTTGACGGCGATTCCGGCCACCAGGTCGAGGTACTCACGGCCCGCGTCGTCGTACAGCAGGCAGCCGCGCCCGCGGACGAAGGTGACGGGCAGGCGGCGGCCTGTCTGCATCAGGTAGCGGTCGGCCAGCTCGGGGATGCTCTTGGTCACAGAGCTCACGGCGTGACCATCGTTCCGATGCCAGACTCGGTGAACAGCTCCAGGAGCAGGGCGTGCTTGGTCCGGCCGTCGACGATGTGAGCGAGCGGCACGCCGTCCAGTGCGCGCAGGCAGGCCTCCAGCTTCGGAATCATGCCCCCGGTGACCTCGCCCTTGTCGATGCGCTGACGCGCGTCCTCCTTGGACAGAACGGCGACGACTTGCCCGTCGACGCCCTGAACGCCGGGCACGTCGGTCAGCAAGATGACCTTCGCGGCCTTGAGAGCGACCGCGATCTCGGCCGCCACCGTGTCGGCATTGATGTTGTAGGCATGACCGTCGTAGCCCAGCCCGATCGAGGCAATGACCGGGATGTACCCGCGAGTGAGCAGCGCGGTGATCGGCTCCTTGTTGACCTGCGTCACCTTGCCGACGAATCCCATCGCCTCGTCGAGCGGCTCCGCGATGATCGTTGGGCCGTCTTCCCCGCTCATGCCCACCGCCTGTCCACCCAGCCGGTGGATCGCAGCGACGAGGTCGGGGCTGACCTTGCCCGTCAGCACCATCTTCACGACCTCCATCGTCTTCTCGTCCGTGATGCGCAGCCCGTTCTTGAACTCGGGCTTGAGCCCGAGGCGTTCGCTCATCGCGCTGATCTCGGGACCGCCGCCATGCACCAGGACCGGCTGCATGCCGACGTAGCGCAGCAGGACGACGTCGAGCAACGTTTCGTCGCGCGCGTGGTCGATCGCGTTGCCGCCGACCTTGATCACGACGATCTGGCCATGAAATCGCTTGATGTAAGGCAGCGCCTCGACCAGGACCTTGGCGCGCTCTTCGACGGTGAGCGTCATGTCGTGTAGTCGGCGTTGATTCGCACGTACTCCTCCGATAGATCGCAGCCCCACGCCTCGGCGGCCCCGTCCCCCAGGCCGAGCCTGGCCACGATCTCAATTTCTGGCTGCTCGAAAGCCCGCCGGACACCCGACAGGTCCACGTCGACACCGGCACCGCGCTCGAAGACGACGAGGCCGCCGACGGTCAGATGAAGCGTGTCAAGGGCGAGCTCCGCGCCACTGTAGCCCAGCGCGCACACGATCCGGCCCCAGTTCGGATCGCCGCCATGCACGGCGGTCTTGACCAGACTCGACGACGCGACCGCACGGGCGGCAGTCCGGGCATCCTTATCCGACGCCGCGGTCAGCACCTTGACCGTGATCAACTTCGTCGCACCCTCGCCGTCCCGCGCGATCGCCCGCGAAAGCTCCCTCGCCACCTGGACGAGGCCCGCCTGAAGCTGCTCGGCTTGCGAGGTGCCGGCCCGGATCGGTTCGTTGCCCGCGGCGCCATTGGCAAGGATCAGGAAGCTGTCGTTGGTCGAGCTGTCGCCGTCGATTGTGACCTGGTTGAAGCTTCGGTCGGCGACCGACCGGACAAGCCTGGCGATCAGACCGGGCTCCACCGCCGCGTCGGTGGTGACGTAAGCCAACAGGGTCGCCATGTTCGGGTGGATCATGCCCGAGCCCTTGCTCATCCCTCCGATGCGCACGGTCGTGCCGGCGATTTCGAGCTCTGTTTGCGCCGTTTTCGGCTGCGTGTCGGTTGTCATGATCGCCCGCGCCGCCGCAGCACCCGCATCTGGGCTCAGCTGGCTGCACGCTTCGGTGATGCCGGACTTGATCGCGTCCATCGGCAGGTAGCGGCCGATCACGCCTGTGGAGCTCACCAGCACCTGATCAGGGTCGAGGTCGAGCCGGTCGGCGGACAGCTTCGCCATGAGGAGGGCGTCGCGAAAACCCTGCGCTCCAGTGCACGCGTTTGCGTTGCCAGAGTTGATCGTCAGCGCTTGCACACGGTTGCGCTGCAGGTGAAGCTGGTCGATCACGACCGAAGCGGACTTCACTTTGTTCGTCGTGAATACGCCGCCGGTGTCGCACGGAGACGCGGAGTGGATCACGCAAAGGTCGTCCCTCTGGTCGCCTGGGATGGCTGACGCCCCGGTCGTGAACGCCTTGATGCCACACGCCGCCGTGCCAGCCCGAAATCCTCGGGCGTAGGTCACGGCCACTGGAGCGGGCCCGTGAGCGCCGTCGTGCGGTCGAATCCGAACGCGATGTTGAAGCACTCGACGCCTTGGCCGGACGCGCCCTTGATCAGGTTGTCGAGGGCAGCCGTGACGACCGCCTTGCGGCCTTGAGCCGCGACGTTGACCAGGCACAGGTTCGAGTGGCTGGCGAGCTTGGTGGTCGGCGTCTTGTCGGTGACCCTGGTGAAGGGCTGGCCGGCATAGAACTCGCGATACGCGTCCTGGAGCTCGCCGACCGACCCTTTGAGGTCGAAGTAGCAGGTGGCGAGGATGCCTCGCGTCATCGGAACCAGGTGAGGCACGAAAGTGACGGCGAGACCGTCCAGCTCCTGGACGATCTCGGGGAGATGGCGATGACCTTCGATCGCGTACGCGCCGAGGGTTTCGTTGACCTCGCTGAAATGGACGCCCAGCCCTGGCGACCTGCCGGCGCCGCTGACCCCCGACTTCGCGTCCACGATCACGTCCGAGCCAACCAGGCCGGCCGAGACCGCGGGCGCCAGGGCCAGAATGCTCGCCGTCGAATAGCACCCCGGGACTGCGATCAGCTGGGCATCTTTCAAGTCTTCCGCATGCAGCTCAGGCAGACCGAGCACCGCGCGTTCGAGGAGTGCGGGTGAAGGATGCGGCTGCTGATACCAGGTCGGGTATTGCGACGCGTCGCGCAACCTGAAATCCGCGCTCATGTCGATCACGCGCAGTCCCGCATCGAGCCAGGTCTCGACCCTGGCGGCGCCGACGTTGTGGGGCAGGCAGCTGAAGATGACGTCGAGCCCGTTGGGGGACGGCTCCGGCACGAACTCGCCGGTCAGGTCGAGGAGGGGAAAGAGCTCGGAGTAAGGCTTACCGGCGTATGACCGCGACGTCAGCTGGGTTAGCTCGACGGCGGGATGGCGCGCCAGCAGGTTTACGGCTGTCATGCCCGCGTAGCCGTTCGCCCCCGCCACGGCGGCTTTCACCTTCCGGGTCATGAGCGCATGAGTATACGACTGGCTGCATAAACATGCATCCTAGGCGAGAGCGTTGAAAAAGCATGACTCCGCCCCTGTATGGCAGGCAGGACCGGCCGGGTTCACCCTCAGGAGCACGGCGTCGAGATCACAGTCGAGGCGCACCTCGACGACCTCCATGGTGTTGCCAGACGTCGCGCCTTTCTCCCACAGCCCGCGCTCCCTGGAATGGAACCATGCCCGGCCGGTCGCACGGGTCTTCGTCCATGACTCCTCATCCATGTAGGCCAGCATCAGAACCTTGCCCGTCTCCGCGTTTTGCACGACCACCGGGACGAGGCCCTTCGAAAAGTCCGGGCTCATCGCCTCACCTCCAGGCCCATCTCGGCCAGCTCTTGTTTCACGTCGGGTATCGACAGCTCACCGAAATGAAAGATCGACGCGGCCAGGGCGGCGTCGGCGCCCCCTTCAGTGAGCGCGTCGTACATGTGGCGGGCCGACCCGGCTCCGCCGGACGCGATCACCGGGAGGCGCACGGCGTCGCTGATCGCCCGCGTCAGCTCGATGTCATAGCCGGCGTGCGTCCCGTCGTAATCCATCGAGGTGAGCAGGATCTCCCCCGCTCCCATCTGCTCGCCCAGCATCGCCCACTCCACGGCATCGCGGCCCGTGGCGCGCCTACCCCCGTGGCTGAACACCTCCCATCCTTCCGCGTTGCGGCGCCTCCTGGCGTCGATCGCGAGCACGACGCATTGCGTGCCGAAGACTTCGGCGCAGCGGGTCATCAGGTGGGGGTCCGCGAGCGCCGCCGTGTTCACCGACACCTTGTCAGCGCCATGCGTGAGCAGCTCGGCCATGTCATCCACGCTCCTCACGCCACCGCCGACCGCCAGCGGAATGAATACCTGGTCCGCAGTGCGCTCGACCGATTCAAGCAGGATGCTTCGCGCGTCGGACGACGCGGTGATGTCGAGGAAGATGATCTCGTCGGCACCCTCTCGGTCATAGGCAGCCGCCAGCTCAGCGGGGTCGCCTGCGTCGCGCAAGTCGACAAACCGCACGCCTTTCACCACGCGTCCCTCGGCTACGTCGAGGCAGGGAATGACTCTCTTCGCGGGCATATCAGGAGCACATGGCGAGGAAGTTGGCGTACAGGCGCAGGCCGTCGGCGCCGCTCTTCTCCGGGTGAAACTGCGTGCCCATGACATTGCCCAACGCCGAAGCCGCAACCGGCGCGTGGTCGGCGCATCCGATCCTATGACTCGACTCCGCAGGCGTGAAGGAATGCACGTAATAGAAGTAGGAGCGGTCGCCGATGCCCTCCCAGAGTCGGGAGGGGCCGGTTTGCGCCGTCCGGCACCATCCGATCACTGGAAGGCGATCGCTGGTCGTGATCTCGACCACGCGTCCCGGGAGCAACCCGAGTCCTTCGTGCCGGCCGTGTTCGGTCGACTCCTCGAAGAGCAGCTGATACCCGAGGCAGACGCCTAGCACCGGCTTGCCGCGGCGCGCCAGCTCGACCACTCGCCGGCCGAGACCGTGCTCTGAAAGCTTGGCGAGAGCGGGGGCGAACGCTCCGACCCCGGGCAGGACGATGCCGCGCGCTGCTTCCAGCTCGACGGGATCCGCGGTCAGGCGCGCCTCCGCACCCACCATGACCAGCGCGCGCTCGACGGAGCGGACGTTGCCGACGCCGTAGTCGACGATCGCGATCATCCCAACACGCCTTTCGAGGAGGGCACTCCCGTCCGACCCGTGGGGGCCATCGCGGCCCGCAGGGCGAGACCGAGGGCTTTGAAAGTAGCCTCGGCCATGTGATGACGATTGCGGCCGCGAATCAGATCGACGTGGATCGTCGCCCCAAGATGAATCGAAAATGCGCGCCAGAACTCTTCGACGACCTCGGACTCGAGCGTCCCGATGCGACCGCGCAACGCTACGTTGTAGGAGAGAAACGGCCTCTGCCCAAGATCTATGACGACGCGTGCGAGAGATTCGTCCAGCGGCGCGTAGGCGGACGCGAAACGGGTGATGCCGTCACGGTCGCCCATCGCCTGCGACAGCGCCTGGCCCAGCACGATGCCCGCGTCCTCGACCAGGTGGTGAGGATCGACCTGCAGATCGCCCGTGCCGCGCAGCCGCAAGTCGAATCCGCCGTAGCGAGACACCTGCTCCAGCATGTGGTCGAGGAAATCGAGGCCGGTCGAAACCTCGGCCCGGCCGCGGCCTTCCAGGTCGACCCTGGCCGCGAGCTGCGTCTCCCGGCTCTTGCGGGTCACGCGTCCCTTTCTATTCAAGACGCACCTCGATTGCGTGAGCATGCGCGCCCAGGCCCTCCATCTCCGCCAGCCGCACCGAGGCATCGCGCAGCGCCTCGAGGTCGTCGCGGTTGAGGCTGAGCACGCTGGTTCTCTTGAGGAACGTATGCACGCCGAGCGGCGACGAGAAGCGAGCCGCTCCCGACGTCGGGAGCGTGTGGTTCGGTCCTGCCGAGTAGTCGCCGAGAGGCACGGTGGCGTAGGCGCCCACGAACACCGCGCCTGCGTTCTGGACCTTGGCCGCGAGGCGAGCGGCGTCGCCGGCCACGATCAGAAGGTGCTCGGGAGCGAAGTCATTGGCCACCTGCATCGCCTCCTCCATGTTTTGAGCCACGATGACGCAGCAGTTGGCCTGGCGGATGATGTCCGCGCGCTCCAGTCCACGCAAAAGACTCTCGAGCTCCTCCTCGACCCGATCGGCGAGCTGGGCCGAATCGGTGATCAGGACGCCCCACGCAAGGGGATCGTGCTCGAGCTGTGCGGCAAGGTCGGCGGCGACGAAGTCCGGCCGTGCCTCGGCATCTGCGACCACAACCACCTCGGTAGGACCCGCGATCCCGTCCACACCCACCGACCCGAAAACCTCTTTCTTGGCCAGGGTCACGTAGATATTGCCGGGACCCGCGACGACATCCACGCGCGGGATGCTTTGCGTTCCGTAGGCGAGCGCCGCGATGGCCTGCGCCCCTCCCATCCTGTACACGGAATCGACGCCCGCGATGTGCGCGGCGGCGAGGATCGACGAGGGCACGCCACCGTCGGGTCGCGGGGGCGTGGCCAGGACCACCTCGGCAACCTTCGCCACGCGGGCAGGGATCACCGTCATGAGCACGGTCGACGGATAGGCCGCGCGGCCGCCCGGCGCGTAGACCCCGGCGCGTCCGACGGGTCGCGACACAAGCTTCAGACCGGGCAACCCTACGGAAGCCGGCTCGGACTGGCGCTCGTGGAAGTCGCGGATGCGCCCTGCCGCGAACTCGAGGGCGGCCCGGTCTGCCGGTGGCAAACGGTCGGCCGCCGCCGCCACGTCGTGGTTCGGCACCTCGAACGACTCACCAGGCTCCGGCGCCCACCCATCGAATCGACGGCCGAGCTCGCGCAGCGCCTCGTCGCCCTCGGCCAGCACCCGAGCGCAGATTTCGGCCACGGCCTCGCGTTCTTTCGCGAACTGCGTCAGGTCGAGCCGCCGCCGCGACAGAGGCGAGTCCAGCCAAGAGCCGACGTCGAACCTTCTAACCGGCACTGGCAGATGCCTCTCGCATTTTTGCCACCACTGACTGCACCGCCGCGGTACGCGTTTTGAGGCTCGCCTGGTTGGCGATCAGCCTCGCGGTCGAGCTGCCCAGAACGGCCGCGATGCGCAGCCGGTTGTCACGAAGCGTCCGGCCCGTCGCGGTCAGGTCCACGATGCCATCGACCAGCCCGACCTGCGGAGCCAGCTCGACCGAACCATGCAGCTGCACGACCTCGACCGATTGCCCATGCGCTTCGAACCATGCGGTCGCGGTACGCGGGTACTTCGTCGCGACTCGGATCATCGGCGGCCAGGTCTCGGGCCCGTCGAGGCTCGAGCCGTCAGGCACGGCGAGCACAAGCTTGCACCCGCCGAAGCGGAGGTCGATCAGCTCGTAGTGCGAGCCCGGTGTCTCCCAAAGGATGTCCTTGCCGACGATGCCCAGGTCCGCAGCGCCGTGGTCGACGTAGGCCGGCACGTCGCTGGGCCGGACCAGGATCACCCGCAGCCCCCCGCGCTCGACAAGGAGCTGGCGGCCGATCTCGTCCGCGTTGAGCCGAGCAAGTCGAGAGCGCGCGAGCAGCGAGAGGGCTCCGCCGTGGAGCACGCCCGTCGGGATCGCGATGGAGACCTTCTCGCCAGATGTCACTTGACGCCTCCTGCCAGGCGCGCCGCCACCTGCTCGGGTGGAAGCCGTCGCGTCCGTTGGCCTTTCGCCGACCACGCGACCTTCGTCTCGCCAAGGCAATGCACCAGGTTCGTCGCCCCGACGGCGCGCCACCACGCCCTGGCTTCAACCTCGCCGCGGGACTGCGTGTCCACCACCGCGCGCATTCCGAACAAACGAAGGGTGGACCCCAATCGCAGCGCGGTGTTCAGCCCGGCCCCGTTCCATGCGAGCGCAGCGTCGAGGCGCGGCAGCGCCGGCGGCCGCGCCGCGCGAGTGAGCATCTCCGAGACGAGATCGAGCTGGACCATGAAGCCGGTCGCCGGCGCGGGCCGCCCGAAGCGTGCGAGCAAGGCGTCGTAGCGTCCGCCCTGCGCCACGGGCCTGCCGAAGTCGGGCCCGTACCCCTCGAAGATGACCCCGGTGTAATAGTCGAAGTCACGGATCGCGCCGAGGTCGAGGTTGACCACTTCGCGAATCCCGTGTGCCACGAGCAGGTCGCACACCTGCGCCAGCTCCGAAAGGGCAGCCTCAGAACGGCGGTTGCGAACCAAGCCTCCGGCCGCATCGAGGATCTCGGGTCCGCCGCGCAGGGCTGGAAAGCGCAGCAGAAGCTCATGCTCTGCGGACTTGAGCGGCGTGTCTTCGAGGAGCGCCTCCAACGCGACGAAGTCGCGCGCCGCCAGGGCTGCGCGCACGGCGGCTTTGACATCGTCGGGCAGCTTGACCGCGTCCATGATGCCGTGGAAGAACTCGGCGTGGCCCACGTCGATCTGATACCGCCGGATGCCGGTCGCCTCCATGCATCGGGCTGCAAGAGCGATCACCTCGGCATCCGCGACTGGGCCTGATGCGCCGACCAGCTCCGCTCCCACCTGGTAGGTCTCGCGCCGTTGCTGGAAGCGACCCTCGTCGGTGGAGAGCACCGGGCCTGCGTAGCAAAGCCGGAGCGGAAGCGCCGCGGTCCGCAGCTTGCCCGCGACAAGCCTGGCGACCGGAATGGTGCGTTCGCCGACCAGGGCGACTACATCACCGCGTCCGTCTGTGAACTTGAACAGCCGCCGCCGCTGCTCGACGCCAAGCCCCAGGTCGAGCACATCCATGTTCTCGACGAGCGGTGTGATGACGTGGCGGTAACCCCACCGACGCATCTCGCCCAGCAGCGACTCTTGAGCCTCGCGAAGGATCTCCGCCTCGAGCGGGAGCAGGTCGCGAAAGCCGGGCACGCCTCCTAGCTGGGGTGCCGGCGCTGAACTAGCGGAGGTGAAGAAACCTCCGGGCCGCGGCCACTTGAGCGTCAGCTTTCGTCTTCATCCTCGTCCTCACCGTCGGCATCTGCCTCCTCCGAAAAGTCGACGGTCTCGCCCTCGTCCTCGACGGCATGCATGCCTTCTTCCATATCGTCGCTGGCCGGGGCTTCGGACAGGGTCGTTTCGCCTTCCTCGTCCTCGGCGAAGGTCTCCACGTCTCTCGCGAGGAGGCTTCCCTTGGTGTACGGCCGGAACTCCACCTCTCGCTTGCGCCGCATAGGGAAGCTTGGCTTGCCGGCGAAGCGCGGGTCCTGGTAGGTCTCCCGGACGATCAGCTTGACAGTGTTGCCGTCGCAAGAGGTTATGCCTGACTGGTAACGATTTCCGCCGCGCATGAACTTGATCAGCCGGCGGGCGAGCTTGGCTTCGAGCTGACCGAGTCGCACTCCGCGGGACGTCTCGATCCCAATGGCGTCACCTTCGATCTTCAGCTCGGCGACGTCGCCGGCCGCGACCTTGGAGCAGATGTCCACGTTGGGCGGGGAATCGACCGTCGTGATCACCGTCTTGCCCATCTCCTCGACGAAGAGGTTGAGGTCGACCCTGGTCCCGCCGACCTTGAGCCCCTCCTTCTGGTGCAGCAGGGCGTTGATCCGGGCGGCGTTTTTCTTGGCGATGTTGTTCATCGGGTTGAGCTTCAGCGCCGCCTCGTACGAAGCCTTCGCCTCTTTCAGCTTGCCCAGCTCGGACAGGGCCTTGCCAAGGCGATTCTGAGATTCCTCGTCAGCCCCGAAGTTCTCGATGATGAATCGGTTCAGCTTGGCGGCCTCGTCCCACTTACCCGCGATGGCGAGCTGCACGGCGTCCTCGGCGTACTGCGAGCGGGGCTTGAGGTGTTCGCTGGTGTCGGCTTTCAAAGGGGCGCGCTCCTATGGAGTGGCTGAAGTTGGAGGGAATGCTGAGTATACGGACTGCTCCAAGGGCGAAGCCTGCTCAAAGCCCGAACCGGGTGTCATTCTTCTGCGCAGATGCGTCGCTGGGGTTCCCTCACGGTATCGGTTCTCCTGGCGTTTGGCGCCGCCTGCGGCTCCCCGACCTCGCCCTCAACGCCACGGCTGTCGCTCATCATCGGCGTCGACCTTCCTCTGACCGGACGCGAGGCTCGCGCCGCGGTGCCGGCCATGAACGGCATCCGGTTCTTCGTCAAGACCCACCCCGCGCTGGACGGCTTTGACGTCGTCCTCGCCACGTCGGACGACGCGAGGGACGGGCTGCCGAACGCCGGCGCCGGAGTTTCGAACGTCCGTAAGTTCGTCGCCGACTCGGCCGTCGTGGCCATGATCGGGCCATTCGACGCCTGGGTCGCCCGGAAGGAGATCCCGATCGCAAACGCGGCCGGCCTGGCGATGGTCAGTCCCGCCACAAGCAACCCATGCCTGACCCGCGACGTCTTCCTCCCGGCGGTGCTCAATCCGGCTCGGACCGACATCACCTGCAAGGACGCGGGACTCCCTGCAGCGTCAGAGCTTCGTCCTTCTCATACCAATAACTACTTCCGGCTGACCACGACCGACGAGCTGCAAGGCTCCGCGGCGGCGGAGTACGCCTACCGCAGGCTCCACGTCCAGCGCGCCGCGGTCATCTCCGATCACGAGGCCTACGGGCAGGGCCTCGCCGATTCGTTCAGTGGCCGTTTGACCAACCTCGGGGGCAGCGTCGTCGGCCATCTCGACCTCGAGCCGGGCAAGGGGGACGCGAACGATTTCCTCAAGGGCATGAAGGACGCGGGCGCGCAGGCGATCTATTACGGCGGGGGCAGCCGCGCCGGGTGTGCCATTCGAGCTTCGATGAGGTCGCTCTTTCCGGCCGGCGAGCGGACGCCGTTCCTGGGGGGCGACGGCATAGCGCATGACCCCATGTGCATCTCGACCGCCGGCGACAACAGCCCGGGAATCTACGCCACGGTTCCCATCGTCGACGCGGCCTCGCTACCGGCCGCGGCCGCCAAGATCCGCGATTTCAAGGCTTCTTTTGGCAGCACCTCCGACTACGGGCCCTACACGATGGTCGCGTACGACACCACCGCCGTGCTGTACGCGGCCCTCGACCGCGCCATCCACGCCACTGGTGGCCGCCGCCCGGCGAGGGCAAGCGTGTCGTCCGAGCTGGCCCGGACGGCAGGGCTGGCAGGGCTGACGGGAAGCCTCGGCTTTGACGCCCAGGGTGACACGACCAACCGCTTCGTCTCGATCTTCGAGGCCTCCGGGGCCGATCCCCGAGCACCCTGGAAGCTGGTCGACAGCGTCGATTACAGCGCCCACCTCCCTTATTGACCGCCCAGTCGGCTGAGAGCAATCTAGGTTCGACTTGACTTGGGGGGCCCTGCGAGTCGATAGTGTGCCTCGGAGTAGCAGTTCGGCCATCCCATGTGGCCGCACTCGCCGCCGGCGCACTCTCGCCCCGACTCTGCGTTGGGAAGAGGGCGGCAAGTGATGGGAGGCGTGAGGTGTGGTTTTGCGCATTGGCCTCCCAACAAGCACAAGGGGGAACCATATGGTTCGAGCTAGGGGACTGATAGTCCTCACAGTGGCGACGCTCATCGCGTTTGCCTGCGGCGGTACTACGGGCGGCGGCGGGGCGTCGAAGGGCACGATCAAGATCGGCTCCGACCTTCCGGTGTGTACAACCGGCGGTCAGTCGACGGCGAACGGCGTGAAGTTTGCGGTCGACCAGAAGAATGCGGCCGGCGGGGTCGAGGGTTACACAATCGCGTTCCAGAGCTTCGACGACTGCCGCCAGGGCGCGTACAACGCCGACGCCGGCGTCGACAACGTACGCAAGATGCTCGACGACAACGCTTACTTGGGCATGGTCGGGCCATACAACTCCGCCGTCGCGAAGGCGGAGATCCCGATCGCCGCGCCCAAGAGCTTCGTGATGGTCAGCCCATCGAACACCAACCCCTGCCTCACCAAAGACATCGCGGGCTGCAGCTACCACCCGCAGGACCTTCGCGCAGGGAATCCCAACAACTACTGGCGCGTCGTCACCACTGACGACTACCAGGGTCCGGCGATGGCCGACTACATGTACAAGCAGCTCAGCATCAAGAGCGTCGGCATCCTGGACGACAGCACGGTGTTCGGCGTGGGCATCGCCGGCGCCTTCGAGGCGGAGTTCAAGAAGCTCGGCGGCACGGTCGCCCAGCACGCGGAGTACAAGAAGGAGCAGACGAGCGACTTCAAGTCGATCCTTCTCGGCTTCAAGAACAAAGGGGCCGCGGCGGTCTACGTCGGCGGCACCGACGACCAGAACATCTGCATTCCGCGCAAGCAGATGAAGGACATCGGATGGGACGCGCCATTCGGTGGCGGTGACGGCATCGAGACGACAGACTGCATCGACCAGGGGGCCGGCAACGAAACGAACATCTACGCAACTTCCGCCGGCGCCGACGCCACGCAGGTGGCTGGCGCTACGGACACGATCGCTAAGTTCCGGCAGCAGTTCACCGGAGCCAACGACTTTGGCGGCTACACGATGCAGGCCTACGATGGCGCGAACGCTTTGATGACCGCGATCGGCAACGCCATCAAGTCCAACGGCGGCAACAAGCCGAGCCGCAAGCAGGTGCGCGACGCATTTGCGGCCATCAAGGGCTTCAAGGGCGTCATCGGCACCTACGACTTCGACCAGAACGGCGACACGAGCCTCAAGATCGTGTCGATCTACGTGGTCAACCAGGTTTCGGATCCGGCCAAGAGCACGGGAGTCTGCGGCAAGAACGCCAAGACCCAGTGCTTTGTCTGGAAGACCCAATTCGACTTCGCCACCACCAGCTAGTACTCTTTAGCCCACAATCCAGCGAGGAGGCCGGCATCGGCCTCCTCGCCCTTTACCAGTAGGAGGGGAGCACCTGGACGCGGGCGCAGTCGGGACCGCCACTTCCGCGATGAAGAGGTTTCGGTCGTTGAGGCTCGGCGGTATGAGCCTCCCCGACTACGGCTTCTATGTCCTGTGCGCCACGGCGGTGGTGCTGCTGGCGGCGCAGGCGGTCCTCCACCCGACCGAGTTCGTCCAGATCTGCATCTTCGGCCTCACGCAAGGCTCGATCTATGCCCTCGTCGCGCTGGGCTACACGATGGTCTACGGGATCATCGAGCTGATCAACTTCGCCCACGGTGACGTGTTCACCTTGGGGGCTTACGTAGGCTCGACAATTCTTGGCTTCTTTGCCATCAGCGAAGGCGGTTTTTCGACGGTGAACCTGGTGGCGCTTCTGCTCGCGTTTCCCGTCGTGATGCTCGTCATGGGCGGCATCAACGTCGCCATCGAGCGCGTCGCCTACCGGCCGCTTCGCAACGCGCCGCGCCTGGCCCCGCTGATCACGGCTATCGGCATGTCCTTCTTTCTGGAGGGCATCATGTTCCTGTGGCACGGTCCCGCGACTGTGCACTTTCCCGACATCCTTCCCCGCGTCGCGACCACCATCGCCGGCGTCTTCTTCGGCTTCAAGGACGTCTTCGTGGTGGTTACGGCGGCGGTCCTCGTCTCGCTGCTGGCGATTTTCATCAACCGCACCAAACTCGGCAAGGCGATGCGCGCGACGGCGCAGGACCGCGACGCCGCGCAGCTGATGGGCATCGACATCAACCGCACGATCGCCGCCACCTTCTTCATCGGTGCGGTGCTCGCCGGCGCCGGTGGAATGATCTGGGGGCTGTACTACAACACCGTCTATTACCAACTCGGCTTCCGAAGCGGCCTGATTGCGTTCACCGCCGCGGTCTTCGGCGGCATCGGCAACATCCCCGGCGCGGCCCTGGGCGGGCTCATCATTGGACTGATCGCCGCCTTCAGCGACTCCTACCTCGGATCCAAGTGGACGCAGGTGGTGGTGTTCGGCATCCTGATCGGTGTCCTGGTCTTCAGGCCCACCGGCCTCCTCGGCATGCGGGTGCCCGAGAAGTGAGCCGGGCGGTTTTTACACGCTTCCACCTGCGGGAACGAATCCGTGACCGCGACGCAGCGGTGTACGGCATCCTGTTGATCGCCGCCCTCCTCTTCCCCATCATCGACATCTACGCAACTGGTGGCACCGCCGACGTCTCGCAGGCCACGCGTGCAGGGTATTTCGTGCTCCTCGCCATCGGGCTGAACGTCGTGGTCGGCTTCGCGGGCCTGCTCGACCTGGGCTACGCCGCCTTCTTTGCCATCGGCGCGTATACGTACGCACTGCTGGCGTCGCCGCAGCTCGCGTCGTCGCCGGCACACCATGCGGTCCACATCAACTTTTGGATCCTGATCTTCGTCTCCATGTTTGCAGCCGGGGCCGCAGGCGCGATCCTGGGCTTCCCGACCCTGCGCTTGCGAGGCGACTACCTGGCGATCGTCACCCTTGGATTTGGCGAGATCGTGCCCCAGCTCTTCTACAACTTCGACCAGTGGACTGGCGGCATCAATGCGGTCGGAATCATCGATCAGCCTCACCTGCCTTTCTGGATCCAGGGCCCGTGGTCGGGAGACGGTCCTTTCCAGATCGTGAGCAACTTCAACTTCAACGGTGACCCGTTGGCCTTCTACGTGCTCATCGTCATCCTGATCGGCATCGCGGTCGTCCTCGTTAGCAACCTATACCGCTCACGCCTCGGGCGTGCCTGGATGGCCATCCGCGAAGACGAGGTCGCCGCCGCGGCGATGGGCATCAACACCGTGACGACCAAGCTCCTCGCGTTCGGCATCGGGGCCTCGTTCAGCGGTTTTGCGGGTGCCTTCTACGCCGCAGACGTCAGCCTCGTGAGCCCCGACAACTTCCTGTTCATCGTCTCGATCACCGTCCTGGTCATGGTGGTGCTCGGCGGGATGGGCAACATCAGCGGGGTCATCATCGGCGCATTGGTCCTGTACTTCCTCGTCTTCTACCTCATACCCGGGCTGCCGGAGAATGCCAAGAACCTCGCGAACAGCGTCGGCCTGGGCTCGCTGAATTCGAAGAGCGGGGACTGGCCGGGTCTGGCCGAGGAGATCGGGCGGCTCAACTTCATCATCTACGGCGCGATCCTGGTAGGGATGATGCTGCTGCGGCCGCAAGGCATTCTGCCAAGTCGCGTCCGTGAACAGGAGTTGAAGCACGCCGCTGTCCAGGAAGAAGAGGCAGTCGTCGAGCTGACCCACGCGTCATGAGCGAGCAAGCCGCCGACAACATCCTCGAGTTGACCAACCTGACCAAGCGCTTCGGCGGCCTGGTTGCGGTCGACAACGTCAGCCTCCACATCAAGCGAGGAGAGGTCTTCGCCCTGATCGGGCCGAACGGTGCCGGCAAGACGACCCTCTTCAACAATGTGACCGGACTTTTTCAGCCAACCAGCGGACGAGTCGTTTTCGACGGCCGTGACATCACCGGGTCGAAGCCCCACCAGGTCGCGAGATGGGGCATCGCTCGCACCTTCCAGAACATCCGGCTCTTCGACTACATGTCCTGCCTCGACAACGTGCGCGTCGGACGCCACGTGCGCATGAAGGCCAAGGTCTGGGACTCCCTGTTCAAGCTGCCTCGGGAGCGCAGAGAAGAAGAGCGGGTCAGCGAGGAAGCGATGGAGCTCCTTCGGTTCGTCGGCATCGGAAAGCAGGCCAATCAGTACGCGCGCAACCTTCCCTACGGGCAGCAGCGGCGGCTGGAGATCGCTCGAGCCCTTGCCACCGACCCCAAGCTGCTTCTCCTCGACGAGCCCGCGGCCGGCTTCACGCCCCAGGAGAAAGTCGAGCTCATGCAGCTCGTGAAAAAGATTCTGGGCCGAGGCATCACCGTCTTCTTGATCGAGCACGACATGAAGGTGGTGATGGGGATCTCGGAGAGAATCGTCGTGCTGGACCATGGCGAGAAGATCGCCGAGGGATCTCCGGACGAGGTGCGCAAGGATGTCCGGGTCATCGAAGCCTACCTCGGCAAGTCGGCTTAGCGGGAGGCGGGATGGCGCTCCTCGAGCTCGAAGGCGTGGATGCCTTCTATGGCCGCATCCAGGCGCTCCGCCAGGTCTCGATCAAAGTCGAAAAGGGCGAGGTGGTCGCTCTCATCGGGTCCAACGGCGCCGGCAAGACGACCACGCTCCGCACCATCTCGGGGTTGATGCATCCTGCATCAGGCTCCGTCCGCTTCGACGGCAGCGATATCACTCACACCCGGCCCTCGAAGATCGTCGAGCTTGGGATCTGTCAGTCTCCCGAGGGGCGGCGGCTCTTCCCGCGCATGTCGGTGCTGGATAACCTCGTCATGGGCGCCTACACGCGGAATGACAAAGCTGGGATCTCCTCTGACATGGACCGAATCTTCCAGCTCTTTCCCCGCCTGCAAGAGCGCCGAACCCAGATCGCCGGCACGCTCTCCGGCGGCGAGCAGCAGATGCTCGCCATGGGACGAGCGCTGATGGCGAAACCGAAGGTCATGATGCTCGATGAGCCCTCGCTGGGCCTGGCGCCGATCCTCATCGAAACCATCTTCAGCATTGTGCGTGAGATCAACTCTCAGGGGACGACGGTGCTCCTGGTCGAGCAGAACGCGCACAAAGCCCTTGAGGTGGCGAATCGGGCGTACGTGCTGGAGACCGGGGTCGTCGTTCAGTCCGGAACTGGACGCGAACTGCTTGCTTCTGAAGAGGTGCAGAAGGCCTACCTGGGGATGTAGAGGTTTGAGAGGAAACCTCCTCTCATCGGCCGGTCGCTTCGCGACGGGCCTGCTCTCTTTCCGGTACGCGGTTCGGACGTTAGTCGCGGCCGGCGCAAAGCCGGCCGCCAAAGCGACGTTACTACTAGTTTCTGGTTACCGGCTCGGCTGGTAGCTCGCGACGAAAAGGTAGATCAGCACGATCGCGAAGGCGCCATATTCGAGGACGACGTTTCTCGTGAAGCTGTCTTCGACCGTGTGCCGGACCAGGCCGCGGTTGATGTACCAGGCGAACAGCAGCATGACCGCAAACGTGCCTTCGTAGACGACCAGGTAGAGGGACAGCGCGGTGATCGCCCACGCCAGGAACGTGACCACCTGGCCGACGAACAGGGCAAAGATGAAGGCGCGCCGCGGAGCGATGGTCGTCCCGTTGACGCGGAAGCTGCGGTACGAGGCGAGAAAGCTGATCGTGAAGATCCACAGCAGCTGCAGGATCGGGTTGAAGTGCAGCGTCACCACGACCAGGTAAGCGCCGAATACGACGACGACCAGCATCAGCTCCTGGAGGACGATGTGCCCGCGCTTTTCCTGGGCGCGCAGGCGCAGGTAGTCGAGTCGGCCGGCGATGACAAAGCCGGCTCCGAAAAGCACCGTCAGGGCGGCGTACTTCCAGAGCTGGACGTCGGGAAAGAGTGATAGGCCCGCCAATGTGATCGCGCCGAGGGCGACCGGGATGTAGTGCTCGATGCGCGGAAACTCCTCGGCGCCTCGCAGGTAGCCAAGCAGGGCCGGGGCGGCAATGAGGACCAGCCCAAGCGCGAGCGCCCATACCTGTCCTGGGTTGAGCAGCTCCGACTTGAACCCGAGCGAGATCGCGACGAGCACGATGCCCGCGAAAATGAGAAAGCTTCGGTCTCGCTCGGCCCTGTCGGCGGAGTCGGTCGGGACGGCCTTTTCCGCGAGCATCGGCGGTAACTTCATCTAAGCCTCGGCATTCTAGACGCGGCCGTACCGATCTTCCAACCGAACGACGTCATCGATCTCAGGCGTGGAGACTTCGAAGATGTCGCTGTCCTCGATCGCGGTGAGGCGGTGGCGCGTCCCCGGCGTGATGTGCAGCGTGTCGCCAACGGTCATCCGGCGTCTGGCCAGCTGACCGTCCGACCCCCCCAGCTCCATGTCGACGGCACCCTTGATCACGTACTGACATTCGTCCTTGCGCTCGTGATACTGGAGCGAGAGGCTCTCGCCCTTGTTGAGGTGCAGGACCTTGCCCAGATACCGATCGGTGATCGCCCACCGGAGCTCGTAGCCCCAGGGTTTCTCGACCTTCGTGTCCTCGATTCGGCCGAACTCAGGAAGTACCGGCATGCTGCCTGATTCCAACGATGTCTTCGAGAGCTTGGAGTCGCGCCTCGACGGCATCCTTGTCCGCCGCTTCGGCATAGATCCGGATCAGGGGCTCGGTGCCGCTGGCTCGAAGAAGGACCCAGGTGCCGTCCGCCAGGTAGAACTTGAATCCGTCGTCCGAGCGGACCCGCTGCACCGGCACGCCGGCGACCTCTTGCGGCTCGTTCTTCTCGAGCGTCTCGAGGATCCGTTTGCGGTCCGTCTCGTAGGTCTCGCGAACGAGGTGGATGTCATGCCGCGCGTACGCATGTGGACCGACGCGCTCCTCCAGGCCGGCCAGGATCTGGGAGATGGGCTTGCCCGACTTGACCATCATGTCGGCGAAGAGCAGGCCGATCAGGATTCCGTCGCGCTCAGGGATGTGTCCGCGGACCGCGAAACCGCCTGACTCCTCGCCGCCCAGAAGTGCGTTTGTCTCCATCATCTTGGGCGCGACGTTCTTGAAGCCGACCGGCACCTCGTAAACCCGCTCACCGAACTCCGCCCCAAGCTTGTCCGCCATCGCGGTCATGTTCACCGTCTTGACCACTGGACCGCGCTGGCCGCGGGTCTCGAACAGATAGAGCATCAACATGGCGTAGACCTGAAGCTGGTTGATGAAGCGGCCGGTCTCGTCGATGATGCCGACCCGGTCCGCGTCACCATCCGTGCAGATGCACAGGTCCTGGCCGCCGACTTTCATGAGCGAGATGGTCGAATCGATGTTGGGCGGAATCGGCTCCGGATTCATGCCCCCGAACAGGGGATTGCGCTGGTTGTGCAGCTCGGTCACGGTGGTGCGCCCGCCGCCGACCATCTCGGCTATGTATCCGTAGCCCGAGCCGTACATGCACTCATGCACTATTCGCAGGCTTGCGCCCTTGATCGCGTCGAGGTCCACCATGCGCGCGATCTGGGCGTAATAAGGCGGGCGCGGATCGTACGCCGATACCAATCCATGAGACACGTTGTGGTCGGGCACAGCGACCTCGCCGAGGGCGTCGATGTTGCGCTCCAGCTCGGCGATGACCTCAGTCGGCACCGCGCTCCCCGTTTCCGTCTTGTACTTGTAGCCATTGAACTGGTACGGGTTGTGGCTTGCGGTGATGACGGCCGCCCCGGTCGCCTTGCGGTCGATGACGGTCCACGAAGCGACCTGCGTTGGAGATGGCCGGTCGAAGACGAGACTCTTGATGCCGTTGCTCGCGAATATCTCAGACACGGCGTGCGCGAAGTCCTCCGAGGCAAACCGGCAGTCGTAGCCGACGATCGCGAGCGGATCGTTGGAGCGGGTCTTCATGTACTGCGCCGAGGCCTGCGCCACGCGCCGCACGTTGCCGAATGTGAAGTCGTCGGCGATCACACCTCGCCAACCATCAGTTCCGAACTTGATTTGCTGCGGGGCCATTGTCTAAAGGTAACGCGTCTTGCGCGCCCGCTTGAGCGCCTCGACGACCTTCCGCACGTCCTGCGCGCGCGAACGCGGAACGACAAGCAGCGCATCCTCGGTATCGACGATGATCATGTCCTCGACACCGATCGTCGCGACCAACCGGCGGCCACCGAAAACCAGGCTGTGCGTGGTGTCGATGAGGACCGCCTCACCTTCCACGGAATTGCCGTGCGAATCCGCCCTGACTCGGTCGCCGAGCTCGGCCCAGTTGCCGATGTCCGCCCAGTCAAAAGCTGCCGGGACCAGAACGAGCTTGTCGGTCTTCTCCATGACGCTGCGGTCGACGACCTCCACCGGCAATCGTCGGTAGAGCTCCGCCGCCGCCGACTCATCGCCCACCTTGCGCGCCTGGACGACCTTGCGCAGACCTGCCAGATGTCGCGGCGCATGCCTGCCCAGCTCATCGATGAAAACGTCGAGGCGCCACGAAAACCAGGCGAGGTTCCAGTAGTACCCGCCCTCCCGAACGAACCGCCTCGCGGCGGCGGCATCCGGCTTCTCGATGAAGCGACGAACGCGGAGGGTGCCGTTGGACACGCGTCCGGGGGCATGGATATATCCGAGGCCGATCGACGGAAACGACGGCTTCAGGCCGACCGTGACCAGCCGCCCTGACGTCGCCGCGGCCCGGACGGCGGCCTTGACGGCCTTCGTGACCTGTGTCCCGCCATGCACGACATGGTCGGCCGGCAGGGCGATCATCACCGCCCCAGGCAGCTGCTCGCTCAGGATGAGCGAGGCGAGACCGTAGGCGTTGGTCGTGCCGCGCGCCGAGGGTTCGAGGATGAGGTGGGAGTCGTCGACCTCGGGGAGGACGGCCTCGATTATCTCGCGCTGTCTTACCTCGGTGAGCACGAAGACCTCGTCGGCGACCGACCTGGCGCGGTCATAGGTGGTGCGCAGCAGAGGACGCCCATGGTCACCAAGCGGGAGGACGTGTTTGGGCGTCGAGGCGCGCGAGCGCGGCCAGAGACGGGTGCCCGCACCACCGGCGGGGATGACAGCGACTGTGCGTGGGCTGGTCACCTGACCTCTTCGGCGAGCTCCTTGGCGCGCGCGGTCGACTCCCACGGCGCGTCGATGTCCGTCCGCCCAAAGTGGCCGTAGACCGCGGTCTGCCGAAAGAGCGGGCGGCGCAGGTTCAGCTCTTTGATGATCCCGAGAGGGCTCAGGTCGAAAAGCTTGGCGACCGCCGCGGCGATGGTGGCATCGGGAACCCTGCCTGTCCCGAACGTGTCGACGCGGATCGCCACCGGCTTGACCACGCCGATCGCATACGAGATCTGAACTTCGCATTTCGGTGCCAGGCCGGCGGCCACGATGTTCTTCGCCACGTGTCGCGCGCCGTACGCCCCGGCTCGATCGACTTTGGTGGGGTCCTTGCCTGAGAAACAGCCGCCACCATGCCGGGCGAAACCACCGTAGGTGTCGACCATGATCTTGCGGCCGGTCAGGCCGGCGTCGGCGACCGGGCCGCCGATCACGAACCTCCCGGTTGGGTTGACGAATGTCCTGACGGAGCCGTCGCGTAGCTCTGCCGGCAATACAGGGTCGATCACATGCTCCGCGATATCGGCCCGCAGCTGCTCCGCCTCGACCTCGTCGTGGTGCTGCGTCGAGAGCACGACGTTGTCCACGCCCGCCGGCTTGCCATCGTCTCCATAGCGGATAGTGACCTGGACCTTGCCATCCGGCCGCAGGTAGTTGAGTGTCTTGTTTCGACGTACCTCGGCCAGCTTGCGCGCCAGCCGGTGAGCCAGCGTGATCGGCATCGGCATCAGCTCCGGCGTGTCATCGCAGGCAAAGCCGAACATCATCCCTGAGTCTCCCGCTCCGCCGACGTCGACGCCCTGAGCGATGTCCGGCGACTGCTCGTCGATGCTGGTGACGACGCCGCACGTCTCGGCGTCGAAGCCGTACTTGGCGCGCGTGTAACCAACCTCGCGCACGGTCTGCCGGATGATGCGGGGGATGTCGACGTAGCAGTCGGTGGTGATCTCGCCGACCACAATGACGAGGCCGGTCGTCACGATGGCCTCGCACGCAACTCGAGCGAGCGGATCCTTGGCCAGGATCGCGTCGAGGATCGCATCGGAGATCTGGTCGGCCAGCTTGTCCGGATGGCCTTCGGTCACGGATTCAGACGTAAACAGCGACGCCATGCAGGTCCTCCTTTGAATCTCTCACGCCGGCAGGGACCCGCCACCGGGTGGGCGTGTCCCCAAGCGCCAAGTTCTCCCTCTGGGACTCGCGAATCCTAGCTCAGCTGCAGGTAATGGATTCCGGAGTGGCGGAACAGCCTGGAGCCCCGCTGGTGAAGCAGGGCGGCCATCGCCACGCGTGATGATTCCATGACGGCCTCGACGTGCTCGCGCTTCATCTCCCACGTCGCGGTGGGAGTGGTGACCGGGCAGAAGACTACGATCCGGCACCGCTGGCGCAGGCGTTCGTAGTCGCTGAGCATCTGATGATGCAGCGATAGCTGCAGGGTCCGCGCGATGAGCTCTCCGAAGCCCGCCGGCGCCCTCTCGTACTCGCCACCCGCCATCAGGCTGATCGCCAGGATCTCCTTCGCTCCATCGTCCACCGCGATGTTGAGCGCTGTGTTCTGGACTATGCCCCCGTCGAGGTGCTCCCGATCGTTGATGCGAACCATCGGAAACACGCCCGGTATCGCGGTCGAGGCGAGCAAGGCCGGGGTCAGGTCCCCGGAACGAAACACGGCCGGCTTCCCGGCGTTGAGATCGGTGGCGACGACGGCCAAAGGGACGCGCAGCTGCTCGAAAGTGGTGATCCCAGTCAAGGCCTGGGCTCGATCGATCAGGCGCCGCACGTTCCGTTGGGGAAAGGCGCTGAGCTGATCGCGACGAACGCCCGATACGATGATGCCGAGCGGGTGGGCTTGAAACACGCTGAGCGCCTGGCGCGACATCCAGACCTCGCGCAGCATCATCGTGCCGGCAAGCGATGGATAGGCGGCGATCGAGGCTCCATTGAGGGCGCCCACGCTCGTCCCGACGACCGCCGCCGGCCCTTCGATGTTCGCTTCGAAAAGCGCCTGCAGCACGCCAACCTGCGCCGCACCACGGGCGCCGCCCCCGCCCAGCACCCACGTGCGCCGAGCGGATCCAAACATCGCTCTTTAGGTTAGGTGCCCTCTTCCCACGATGAGAGATACCGCCGCTGCTCTTCGGTCAGCGTGTCGATCGCGATGCCCATCGCGTGCAGCTTGAGTCGCGCAATCTCGGCGTCGATCTCCGCCGGAACGTCGTAAACCTTCCGCTCCAGCTGGGCGGCGTTCTTCGCAATGTACTCGGCGCACAGCGCCTGGTTTGCGAAGCTCATGTCCATCACCGCGGCGGGATGACCTTCGGCGCCCGCAAGGTTGATGAGCCTGCCCTCACCCAGGAGGAACAACCGGCGACTGTCGCCAAGCCTGTACTCCTGCACCGACGGCCTCACCTGACGCACACCGGTCGCGAGCTCGTCCAGCGCCTTCAGGTTGATCTCTGAGTTGAAATGACCCGAGTTGGCAAGGATGGCCCCGTCCTTCATGGCCTCGAAGTGGCTGCGGTCCAGCACGTTGACGTCGCCTGTGACGGTGACAAATATGTCTCCCTGGCGCGCCGCGTCGTCCATCTTCATCACCCGAAATCCGTCCATCGCGGCCTCGAGCGCCTTGACGGAGTCAACTTCCGTGATTACCACGTCAGCGCCATGCCCCTTCGCTCGCGACGCGAGGCCTCGACCGACCCAGCCGTAACCTGCGATCACAAACGTCTTGCCGGCCAGCAGCACGTTGGTCGAGCGGATGATCCCATCGATCGTCGACTGCCCGGTGCCGTAACGGTTGTCAAACATGTGCTTGGTGTCTGCTTCGTTCACGGCCACGATGGGGTATGCGAGCACGCCGTGCCCCGCCATCGCGCGGAGGCGGATCACGCCGGTGGTCGTCTCCTCGGTGCCGCCGATGACCTCCGGCAGCTGGTCGCGCCGCGACTTGTGGAGCACCGAGACCAGGTCGGCGCCGTCGTCCATCGTGAGCTGCGGACGATGGTCCAGAGCCGCTTCGATGTGCTCGTAGTAGGTCTCGTTATCCTCTCCGCGGATCGCATAAGTCTTCACGGCGTGGTGCGACGCGAGGGCGGCGGCAACGGCGTCATTGGTGGACAAAGGGTTGGACGCGCACAGCGCCAGGTCCGCGCCTCCGGCTTTCAGCGTGAGCATCAGGTTTGCCGTCTCGCTGGTGACGTGAAGGCACGCAGCCAGACGCAAGCCTTTCAGCGGTTGATCTTTCGTGAAGCGCTCCCGGATCAGGGTCACGACCGGCATCTCTCGCGCCGCCCAATCGATCAGGTCCTGGCCCTGTGCGGCCAGATTCACATCCTTGACATCGCTTCCCTTGGTACTCACCTTCAAAAGACTCTCTCCTAGTACGTGATCTCGCTCACCAATCTCACATCGCGCAATTTCTGGCGTCCGTCGAGGTAGCCCAGCTCGATCAAAACCTGCACCCCGATCACATCGGCGCCGAGTTTGTGCATCAACCGGACGGCGGCCGAAGCCGTGCCGCCAGTGGCAAGAACATCATCCACGATCAAGACCTTCTGACCGGGCTGCACCGCGTCCGAGTGCACCTCTAGCTGATCGGTGCCGTACTCGAGATCGTAGGACTCCATCACCGTCATCCAGGGAAGCTTCCCCGTCTTGCGAATGGGCACGAAGCCGGCACCCAGCTTGACGGCGATGGCCGCTCCGGGGATGAACCCGCGAGCCTCGATTGCGGCGACCAGGTCGGGCGGATTTTGTGTCCATGCCCTGGACATCAGGTCGACTACCTCGCGAAAGATGTTCTTGTCGCCAAGCAGGGGCGTGATGTCGCGGAAGATGATCCCCTTCTGCGGATAGTCGGGCACGTCGCGGACGTACTGCTTCAGCTGGTCGGGTGTCGTCATAGAACCGTGCGGAAGTATGCGAGCGTTTGCCGCAAGCCGTCTTCCAGCCCGATCTCGGGCTGCCACCCCAGCAGCTCCCTCGCGTGGGTGATGTCGGGGCGGCGCTGCTTCGGGTCGTCGACCGGCAGCGCTTTGTGCTCGATCCGGCTCTTCGATTCAGCGAGCCGGATGATCGTCTCAGCCAGCTCGAGCACCGTCACCTCTTGCGGGTTGCCGAGATTGACCGGCAGCTCGTCGCCTTTGTCAAGAACAGCCAGCACGCCCCGGACGAGATCCGACACGTAGCAGATGCTCCGCGTCTGCGATCCTTCGCCGTACACGGTGAGCGGTTCGCCGCGGATTGCCTGGGCCATGAAGTTTGGTATGGCGCGACCGTCGGACACCTGCATGCGGGGACCGTGCGTGTTGAAGATGCGAATGATCCGCGTGTCGACCTTATGCGACCTTCGGTAGGCCATGGCATACGCTTCGGCGCAGCGCTTGGCTTCGTCATAGCAGCCGCGAGGTCCGATGGGATTGACGTTGCCCCAGTATGTCTCTGGCTGGGGATGGACGAGGGGATCGCCGTAGACCTCGGACGTCGACGCCAGGAGAAACGTCGCGTTCTTCGCACGCGCAAGACCGAGCATGTTCATCGTCCCGATCGTGCCGACCTTCAGCGTGTGAATCGGGTTTGCGTCGTACTGCGGAGGGGAGGCCGGCGACGCGAAGTGCAGGACGTAGCGGACATCGCCACCGATGAAGACGCCGTGATTCACATCGGCCTGGCGAAACTCAAACTCGGGATTTGGCGTGAGGTGGCGCAGGTTTTCGGGAGAGCCTGTGATGAAGTTGTCGAGGGCGAGCACTCGAACACCCCTGGCAAGCAACGCCTCGCACAGGTGCGAGCCGATGAAGCCCGCTCCTCCAGAGACGACAGCCCTAGGTTTATTCGCGGCCAATGCCGCGATACGTGAAGCCCAGGCTCTTCATCAGAACCGGGTCGTAGATGTTGCGACCGTCGACGACCACCGGACGGCGCATCAGCTGCTTGATGCGCGCCATGTCCAGCTGCCGGAACTCGTTCCACTCGGTGACCAGGACGAGCGCGTCAGCCCCGTCCGCCACCTCATATGCATTCTTGAAATACTCGACTTCGGGGAGCAGCATCCGCGATCGCTCGATCGCCGCGGGATCATAGGCGCGAACGTCCGCCCCCGCGGCCACCAAAACCCGCGCGATGTCGATGCTGGGGGCCTCACGCATATCGTCGGTATTTGGCTTGAAGGCAAGGCCTAGGAGCCCGATCGCTCGACCGGGAAGCTCCTCCAGACACTCCCGCAGCTTGTCGATGACAAGCATCCGCTGATCCCGATTGATGTCCATGACCGCATGCAGAAGCTCGGGGTGATAGTCGAACCCTTCCGCGACCGCGGCCAGGGCGGCGACATCCTTGGGAAAGCAACTCCCGCCATAGCCGATTCCAGCGTCGAGGAAGCTCGGACCGATGCGCTTGTCGAGTCCCATGCCTTCGGCCACCAGCTTCGCGTCGGCGCCGACCCGCTCGCTGATCCGAGCGATCTCGTTGATGAACGAGATCCGCGTCGCGAGGAATGCGTTCGACGCGTACTTCACCATCTCCGCGGTGTAGATGTTTGGCGTGATCAGAACATGCGCCTCCAGGGGCGCATAGAGGGCCGCCACCTTCTCCGCCGCCTCGCGATCGTGGCTGCCCACCACAACGCGGTCTGGGTGCATGAAGTCCTGGATGGCCGAGCCCTCGCGCAGGAACTCCGGGTTCGAGACGACAGCAGCGAAGTGGTCCGCGTTTCGTTTCTTCAGGACCCTCGAGACCATGTCACCTGTCAATGGAGGCACCGTGGACTTGTTGACCACGACCAGCGGTCCGTCCATCGCGTCCGCGATCGAGCTCGCGGCCGCCTCCACATAAGAAAGGTCGGCCTCTCCACCTTCACCCTCCGGCGTGCTCACGGCGATGACGGCGTACTCGGCGCCGGGGATGGCATCGCTGTACGAGGTTGTGAAATCAAGCCGGCGCGCCTTCATGTTGCGCTCGACCAGCTCGCCGAGCCCGGGCTCGTAAAACGGCATCTTCCGCTGCTTGAGCTGACCGATCTTTTCCTGATCGATGTCGACCACCATCACTTCGTTGCCCAGGTCGGCAAGACACGCTGCCGTCGTCAGTCCCACATACCCCGCGCCGATGACGGCTACCTTGCTCACGGCGACGCGATTATGCCAGCAGGGATTGATAGGCCGAGATCGTCTCCCGCGCGGTCCTGTCCCAGCTGAACTTCCGAGCCTGCTGCAGTCCGGCCCGCCTCCATCGATCGGGCTCGCGGATCATCGCGGCGGCTGCATCGCCAAGAGCCCTCCCGTTGCCGTCCTCGACCATCATCCCGGCGGCATTGACAACTTCCGGGATGCTGGAGTTCCGAAACGCGGCCACCGGGCAGCCGCAGGCCATCGCCTCGAGGCACGGGAGGCCGAATCCTTCGTACCGGCTCGGAAACAACAGGCAGCTCGCCGCCGAGTACAGATCAGCGAGCTCCTCGTCGTCGACCCGGCCAAGCTGGATGGCGCCCGACATGCTCGGCGGCGCCTGGCGGCCCGGCGCCCCCGCAATCAGCAGCCTGAGGTCAGGATGCGTGACTCGAGCGGCGGTCCAGGCGTCCAACAAAGCGCGCGGATCCTTACGCGCGTCAAGCGCGCCAACAAAAAGCAGGTAGCGTCCGTCGATCCTCCACTTGACCTTCACCCGCCCCGAAGCACCAGGCTTTGGGCTGAAGACCGGATCGGCCGCCTCGCGGATGAGCCGGATCCTTTGCGGCGAGACGACTCGGAGGTGAGAGGCATCGGTCGCGGTCGCGTTGGAAACGGCGATCACAAGGTCGGCGCGTGGGAGCAAGCGCCTGAACAGCCCGTACCGAATCCGCTCGCCGCGCATGCGGGGACCTCCCCACGCCCACGGGATGAGGTCGTGCAGCGTCACAACCAGCGGGCGGGGGCTGCGCCCGGGGAGGTGGAAATCGATGGCGTGGTAGAGATCAGGGGCGATCCGCTGAATGTCGCTCGCCAGCGCCACGGCGTCTTCGTAGGCCGCGAGCTGGCCATGACTGCGGCGCCGGCAGCCCGCCACCTTGTACTTACCCACGGGAAGGGGAGGAGCGTCGAACGCGACGTCAAGCAGAAGTGTCAGGTTGGAGTCGAATCCGGCCGCGATCAGGCCCTTCAGCAGCCCGCGGGCGTAGGCACCCACACCTCGGGTTGCGCTCGGGCCCTGGAGCGGCCGCATATCCAGCAGCACGGACGGGCGACCCGCTCCCTTCCGAGATGAGTTCAAGTGTTGGAGATCATAATTTGGCCGCCATGAACGAACTCGATCTCGTCATCGTCGGTGGATGCGGACACGTTGGGCTGCCGCTCGCCCTCTCGCTTGCTGAATGCGGCTACCGCGTCGGGATCAACGACATTGACGAGCAGAAGATCCAGGGGGTCAGATCGGGACAGGTGCCGTTTCGCGAAACCGGGGCCGACGCATTGCTGACCAAACTTCTACCAACCGGACGGCTGGAGCTCTCCAGCGACCCGGCGATGCTCAGGCGCACGCGGACTGTCATCCTCGTCATCGGCACGCCGATCGACGAGTTCATGAACCCGTCGGTGCGGATTTTCGAGAGGGTGTTGGACGAGCTGACACCGCATATCCAGAACGGCTCTCTGGTCATCCTGCGGTCGACAGTTTTTCCGGGCACCAGCGAGACGGTGGAGCGGCGCCTCCGCGCCGCGGGGATCGAAGCGGACGTCGTCTTCTGCCCGGAGCGGATCGCCGAAGGGCACGCTCTCGAGGAGCTGCATACGCTCCCGCAGCTTGTCGGCGCCAACTCGGACGCCGCCTTCGGCAAGGCACGTGACCTGTTCGAGCGGCTGGGCGTCGCGTCAGTCATCCGGACCACACCGCTCGAGGCTGAGCTGGCCAAGCTCTTCACCAACACGTGGCGCTACATGAAGTTTGCGATCGCCAACCAGTTCTTCCAGATCGTGAATCGCTCTGGGCTCGACTACAACCGCGTCCTCAACGCGATCCGTCAAGACTATCCGCGCGCGGCCGACCTGCCAGGACCAGGTTTCGCCGCGGGCCCATGCCTGTTGAAAGACACCATGCAGCTATCGGCCTTCACGCCCGACCACTTTCCGATGGGCCAGGCCGCGATGCAGGTCAACGAAGGCCTCCCCGCCTACATCGTTGACACGCTCAACTCGCGCCGAGCGCTCCAGGGCCGAACGGTCGGGATCCTTGGAATGGCGTTCAAAGGCGACTCGGACGACACACGCGCCTCCCTCAGCTACAAGCTGCGCAAGCTGGCCCAGTTCAAGGGGGCCAGGGTGATGTGCACCGACCCGTACGTGCCGGACCCTAGCTTCGAGCCATTGGACAAGGTTCTTCAGGACTCGGATGTGATCGTGATCGGCGCCCCGCATCGCGCCTATCGGGGGCTCGAGCTTGATGACCGGGAAGTGGTCGACATCTGGGGAATTACTGGACCAATCAGGCTCTGAAAGCTCTCGTCACCGGCGCATCGGGATTCATCTGCGGTTACCTCGTCGCCGAGCTCCTCCGCGCGGGTCACGAGGTGGTCGGCGTCGACAACTTCAGCAAGTACGGCCCGGTCAAACGATCCTTCGACAGCGATCCCCACTACCGGCTGGTGGAGGGCGACGCGAAAGACGTACGGCTGCTCACCGAGCTCGCCGCCGACTGCGACCAGGTCGTCGCCGGTGCCGCAATGATCGGCGGGATCTCATACTTCCACGAGTTCGCTTACGACCTGCTGGCGGAGAACGAGCGTATCTGCGCCGGAACGTTCGACGCTGCGCTGAACGCATTCCGGCGAGGGCACCTGAGGAAGATCACCGTCGTGTCGAGCAGCATGGTGTTCGAGTCCACGACTGCGTTTCCCACGCCCGAGGGGGCCCAGCTCACGAGCCCACCACCGCGCTCGACCTATGGCTTCCAGAAGCTCGCCACCGAATACTTCGCCCGAGGTGCGCACGAGCAGTACGGCTTGCCGTTCACGATCGTGCGGCCCTTCAACTGCGTCGGCATCGGGGAGAGGCGCGCGCTGCGCGACCACGACGTGATGAGCGGGAACGTCAAGCTCGCGATGAGTCACGTCGTTCCTGACCTGGTGCAGAAGGTGCTCAAAGGCCAGGACCCGCTTCACATCCTCGGTGACGGCAGTCAGGTACGCCACTACACATACGGCGGCGACCTGGCCCGGGGCATCCGGCTGGCGATGGAATCAGAGCGCGCGGTGAACGAGGATTTCAATCTCTCTACCGCCCAATCGACGACGGTCCGCGAGTTGGCCGAGGTCATCTGGCGCAAGGTCCATGGCCCGGACAAGCCACTTCGGCTCGTCTCGGACGCGCCGTACGAGCACGACGTGCAGATGCGCGTGCCTGATGTTCGCAAGGCGCGTGAGCTGCTGGGCTTCGAAGCCACCACGCCCCTGGAGGACGTTCTCGACGAGGTCATTCCTTGGATCCGCGACGAGATAGCGGCCCGTCGCATCTAGGTTTCGCAAGAAAAATGAGCGATGAGACGCCTTCGCTCAGCGTAGTGATCCCCGTTTACAACGAGGGGGAGAACGTGGTCCCGACGCTGCGCGGCGTCGTCGAGCACACGCGCACACGGCCACTCGAGGTCCTGGTGGTTCACGACTTTGACGAAGACACCACTGTGCCAGTGGTCAAGCGCCTCCAGGCTGAGCTGCCGCAGGTGCGGCTGTACAAGAACACGCTCGGGCGCGGCGCCCTCAACGCCATGAAATCCGGTCTGCGCGCGGCGCGCGCGCCATACGTTCTCATCACCATGGGCGATGGGTCAGACGATCCAGCCGCGATCGATTCGATGTACGAGCTTGCCCGCGGCGGAGCTGACGTGGTGGCCGGGTCTCGCTATATGCGGGGCGGGCACCAGGTCGGAGGTCCGCTGCTCAAGCGCGTGATGTCGCGTACCGCCGGCTTATCGCTTCACTGGCTCGGCGGATTGCCGGTGCACGACGCGACGAGCAACTTCCGGCTCTACTCCAAACGCCTGCTGAACCAGGTCACGATCGAGTCTCGCGGCGGCTTCGAGCTGGGGCTCGAGCTGACGGTGAAGGCTTATCGGCTCGGGATGCGTGTCGCGGAGGTGCCCACGACGTGGCGCGACCGTACCGCCGGCGAGAGCAGGTTCAAGCTCTGGGAGTGGCTTCCCCGCTATCTGCACTGGTACTGGCGGGGGATGGCGGGCAGGCTGAGGTCAAATCGATAAGATGAGCCAGGTGATGCTCGCGGTCCGCGTCCTGACGGTCGCCGCCGCGGGTGCGCTTGCGCTAGGGCCTCTCGCAGCCACGGCCGCTCCCTCACCCAGCCCCTCGCCGTCGCTCGACAAAGTGCTCGCCCCGCCGCCAGGTTCTGGCTTCACCGAGCTGACGACGGGGGTGCTGCACGGCGAGTTCAGCGCACACGACTGGGCCACGACCAACGCGAGCGGCGCGGACGCGACCGAGACGCAGTCCACCCTGACCAAGGATGGATTCGTCGACGGATACGGCAAGACATGGGCTCAACCCTCCGCCGGCCACGCGATGATCGAAGCGGTCATGGCCTTCAGCGGTGGACAGGGAGCCCGCAAGGCCCTGACCTCGCTCGAAGCGTCGGACAAGGCGGACAAGAGCTATCAGCACGCCAACACAATCTCGGGCATCGAGCCGTACTACGGAGCCCACTTTGCTGATACCGCAAGCACCACGGTCGGCGACCTGTTCGTCTTCGTCAAGGGCAACGATGTGTTCTTCGTGATCCTGGCGTCGCAAAAAGACGACGTCCTGACGACGGCGACCACCCAGGCCAAGGCTCAGTACGACGCCGCACCAGCCTCCACGATCCCCACAGGGCAGTGGCCCGAGAATGCTGTCAAGCCGGTGTCGGGATCGTCCGCCGCCCTCGGCATCGGAGTGATCGCCGCAATCATCGTGGCCATCGTGGCGGTGATCGGCTTCCTGGCCATGAGGCGGCGCGGCTCCGCCCCGGCGGCGATGGTCGGGGCCGGCGGTGCTCCGGCCGGCGCCGTTCAGATGTCGGACGATGGCAACTACTGGTGGGACGGCCAGACCTGGCGCGATGCGGCGCATGAAACGCCACCCATGGCGCAGCGATCCGGCGACGGCACGCTCTGGTGGGACGGTCGCACCTGGCGGCCTGTGCCGCAGGCGGGACAGCCCGACCAACCGGAGCAGACGCAACCGCCGACCAGCTGACGCGGAGCGCTCCGCAGGCTCTAGCTGACCAGCGGCCGGTAGTTGCGCTTGTAGTACTCCCAGTACTCGCCTGACTTCAGGGGACGCCACCACTCGGGGTGGTCCTGGTACCACCTCACAGTGCGCTCCAGGCCCTCGCCCAACGTGACCTGCGGCTCCCAACCAAGCGCCGTGATCCGCGAGATGTCCAGCGCGTACCGGTAGTCGTGACCAGGCCGGTCCGCCACGAACTCGATGAGACTTGTCGGCTTGCCCATGATCTCGAGCACCGCCTCGGCGACCTGCACCCCGGCCGTCTCCACGCCGGTTCCGACGTTGTAGACGCCTCCCGTTGGCGCTTCGTGCAGCACCTGGTCGATGGCTCGGCAGTGATCCTCCACGTAGACGTAGTCGCGCACGGCAGAGCCGTCGTTGTACAGAGGCAGAGCCAAGTCATCGATCCCGTTGGTGATCAGCACCGGAATCAGCTTCTCGGGGTATTGGTACGGCCCGTAGTTGTTCGACCCTCGCGTCACGAGCAAAGGCAGCCCGAAGCTCTCAGCGTACGCACGCGCTATGTGCTCCCCGCCAGCCTTGCTCGCGGAGTACGGGCTGCGCGGACGGAAGGCGTCGGTCTCGGTGGAGCGACCTTCGGGCACATCGCCGTAGACCTCATCGGTGCTGACCAGAAGGAACACCTCGTGGCCGAACTTACGTGCCGCCTCACACAGCACCGCGGTGCCGCGGACGTCGGTCTCGATAAACGCAAATGGATCCATCAGCGAACGGTCGACGTGAGTCTCCGCGGCAAAGTTCACGATCGCGTCCGCCTGCGCCGCAAGCGAGTTGACGATGTCCTGGTCGCAGATGTCGCCGTGGACGAAGCGGTAGCCAGCCTGTCCTTCGAACTCGACGAGGTTTGCGAGATTGCCCGCATACGTGAGCTTGTCGAGCACCGTGACCTCGACGTTCGGGCGCGTGCGCCTGACATGGCGCACGAAATTCGATCCGATGAAACCCGCAGCCCCGGCGACAAGGAGCCGCTTCAAGTTGCGGGTCACTTGATTGGAGGCCCGGCTGTCCAGTCGTAACCGATGGTCGGATCGTCGTGTGGGATTCGTCCCTCATCTTCAGGCGAGTAGACGCTGGACGTGATGTAGAGCATGTGGGTCAGCGCGAGCGCTTTGCATCCGTGCGCGACGCCGGGCGGGATCTTCAAGCAACCCGGTTTGGCATCGCCCATCAGGAACTCCATCAGCTGTCCTCTGGTTGGAGATTCCGCACGCGTGTCGTACAGGGCGACCTTCAACGCTCCTATGACGTACCACCAGTCGGTCTGATGCTGGTGGATGTGCCAGGCCTTGGCGGAACCTGGATACATCAGCGAATGGCTCCACTGCCCGAAGTGATCGAAGAACTCATCGGATTCCCGGATCACCTCTCGAAAAAAGCCACGTTCGTCGACGTGCGTGAGGAGCTCTTTCAAGACGACGCCTTCAATGCTCATACGTTCCGGTTCGCGCCGTGCGCCCGCACGAAATCATGTACAGCGTAGTAGGCCTGGATCGACTCGCCCGCGTCACCCCAGTAGCCGTCGAGGACGTCGTACTCCATCAGCCCGTGCTCCAAGTACCAGTTGTTCACATCAGTAATCTCGAGCTCGCCCCGGCCTGACGGTTGCAGCTCGGGCAGCACCTTCCAAACGGTGTGGTCATAGAAATACACACCGGTGACGGCGTAATCGCTCGGCGGAATCGCCGGCTTCTCGATGATGCGCTCGATCTTGCGGTTTCCGTCGAACTGCGCCACTCCGAGATGGCGAAGATGCTCGGGTTCGGATTCCTTGGAAAGGACGACACGCGCGCCTCGCTCTTGTTTCTCGAAAGCCTCGACGCACGGCCGGATCGAACGCTCGAAGAGGTTGTCCGCGAGCATCACCACGCACCGATCCCCGGCGACGAACTTCTCGGCCAGGCCCAGCGCCTCGGCGATGCCGCCTGCCTTCTCCTGGTAGGCGTAGAAGAGGCGGTCGATCCCGAACTCGTTTCCATTGCCGAGCAAGCGCAGGAATTCGCCCGCATGCGTCCCACCGGTGACGAGCATGATCTCGCCGACTCCCGAGCCGACAAGCGCCTCGATCGCGTAGCTGATCATCGGGCGGTCGTAGATGGGGAGCAGGTGCTTGTTGGTGATGCGTGTCAGCGGGTGCAGGCGGCTCCCGGTGCCGCCGGCAAGAATTACACCCCTCACGCAACCGAATTCTAATTGGCGCGGGCGGAGGACCTCGACGGGAAATCCGGCCAGGGCCCTCTCGCCCGAGACTCAGTGGCCCAAGTAAGAGTGGACCACAAGGAGTTGTGGCAGACTGGCCGCCACGACATGGCGCGCCCGGAGAACTGGCCGAGAACGATCCTCCACGTCGACCTCGACGCCTTCTACACATCCGTCCACCAGCGGGACGATCCAAAGCTCCGTGGCGTCCCGGTCGTTGTGGCGGGCCGCTCCAGGCGAGCGGTCGTCATGGGGTCGTCTTACGAGGCTCGGGCGTATGGCGTCAGGTCGGCGATGCCCTTGCACGAGGCGGTGCAGCTGTACCCACAGCTGACGGTGATTGCTCCAGACAGCGCGCGCTACCGCGATGCAAGTCGTCTGGTCCATCAGATCTTTCGGCGCTTCACGTCGCCCGAGCTGGTGGAAGGCATCGCGCTGGACGAGGCTTACCTCGACGTCACCGCCCGCACACGGCACGGGACCTCGACCGCCGACGAAGTTGCGCGCCGAATCAAGTTCCAGATCCACACCGAGGTCGGCTTGACGGCATCGGTTGGCGCCGCCACCTCGAAGCTTGTCGCCAAGGTGGCGAGCGGAACCCGCAAGCCGGACGGGTTGGTCCTGGTGCCTCCGGGTACCGAGGCCGATTTTCTGGCCCCGCTTCCCATCGGCGTGATTCCCGGGCTTGGACCGAAGACCGAAGACAGGCTGCACTCGATGGGCTTGCGCACCGTCGGTGCACTCGCCGCCTATGAGACGCAGCGCCTCGTCCAGGTGCTGGGTACCAACGGCGCCGTGCTTCAGCGTCTTGCCCAGGGCCGCGACAGGCAGCCGGTCGACGGCAGCAGACCCGCCAAGACCATCTCGGCCGAGACGACGTTCGACAACGACGTGAGCGACCGGGTCATGCTCGAGGAGGCACTGCGCGACCTGACCGACCGGGTAACGGAACGTTTGAGGACCGATGGGGTGCGCGCCCGGACGGTCTACGTGAAGCTGAAGCTCCCCGACTTCAGGCTGGTGAGCCGCCAGGTGAGCCGGACGAGCCCGACCGACGACGTCGAGACGATCTTCCGCGCCGCCCGCTCGGCGCTCGAGAAGTCG
>Ga0209807_1000010_pt1 | contig 89988 bp, 81 predicted proteins | sample GraSoiAngelo_154_FD_186168 | JGI IMG/M metagenome (GOLD analysis project Ga0209807, IMG submission 186168) | Grasslands soil microbial communities from the Angelo Coastal Reserve, California, USA - 14_1009_13_20cm (SPAdes) (version 2) | ecosystem: Environmental > Terrestrial > Soil > Grasslands ... | reverse complement strand
CTGCGAATACTGGATGCCCGCGTGGAAGGCGGACGGCACGCCGACGACGAACCCGCAGGCCGAGCTCTCGCATATCTACTACGCGAGCCGCGCCGGGCTGGAAGACCGCGTAGTGCGCATCCGCTCCGGGAAATCCGCGGCCTCGACGCCGATTCCGCGCACCGCTCACATCCTCGGAAGCGTGCTGCCCCTCGAATCGCCCGCCGGCCGCCTAAGGCTCGACTCGACCTGGGTGAGCCACGTATTTTTCCCGCGCTCGCGCGAGAGCCATGCGTTCTTCGGGCGGACCGAGCACCAGCTCGTGCTGCGCGGCGGCGACTGGCGTATCGCGAAAAAGAAGATCCTGCTGCAGAACGACTACATCCCTACGATGCTGGACGTGTACTGCGTCTAGCCTTTAGCGCGTGGCCGCAAAGAAGGTTTCCGCTGCAGTCGAAGCGACGCGGCTGCTGGGCAGGTGGACTAAACTCGCGCAAGGGCACGTGATGTTCGGCTCGGGCTGCTCCTGCGGAGTCGGCGTCGGCGTGCGACTGCAGGATTTCGAGCAGCAGATCCTCGATCACCTTCACGCCCGGCACGGTGCTGCGGCGGTCGAGCGCGCGGGCTACCGGCAGGGAGAAGCAGGGAACGTCGCGGCGCTGCTGCGCGCGATCGCGACGCAGGCCGCGGTCGAGCAGCCCGCCGGTCAGCTCGCACTGCTCGCCGACCTCGAGCGCAGCATCGACTCGTTCGACGAGCTGCACCGCGGGCGTTAGCCCGGCGTGATTATCGGCGTATAGTCCAGGATTCGCGGCAAACTACAGAACGACGGGCGAAAGACTTAAGTTGCACTTCACTGTATGTCTTAGAGAGCGATAGAAAGGAGGGGATTGACATGGCAGACAATTCAGCCGTTCGTACTGGTTCCGTTCTGATGGTGATCGCGGCGCTCGCTTTTGTTGGGTATGCTGTCGTTTTTTTTATCCGCAGTTTCACCGGTACTGGTTTTGAGCTTGGCGTCGAGACCTTGAATGGCGTAACCAAGGAACAACTCAACGCTCTCAACCCGGCGGTGGTCTACTACATTAATCATCTGCACATCGCGACCGCTGGTTTTATTGCCGCCACGGGGATCGCTGTCGCATGCCTCTGCTGGTGGGGAGTCCGCAAAGGAGAATGGTGGGCGTGGTGGGGCGCCTTGGTCTCCCCGGTGGTGGGTTTGGCGGTTGCTCTGCCGATGCATTACTTTGGTCACTTTAACTTTAACTGGGTGAGCCATCTGGGACCGATTTATCTGGCAACGCTCCTGTTTGTAATCGGGTCTCTACAGGTCCTTCGAGGCTTGCTGCAAAAGGGCGTCTCGTAATTTTCCAGGAACCAGGTCATGATGACGGCCCCAGCGCCCGCTCCGGGTCGACGAGCGGCCCTTCACCGAAGGGGGACCTGACCCTTGGGGTCATTCGGGTATGTCCGAGCGCGCGAGACGAAGCGCTTCGATCATCGCCCGGAAGTCCTCCGGGGCTTCGCGCTCGAACGACATGCGCTGGCCCGTCCGGGGATGCACGAATCCGAGAACCCGCGCGTGGAGCATCGGGCGCGGCGATTCGATCTTCGGACCCGCGTAGTCGCGGATATACACGCGTTCGCCGACCAAAGGGTGGCCGAGCTCGGACAGGTGGATGCGAATCTGATGCTGCCTCCCGGTTTCGAGGCGGCACTCGACCAGGGTCGCGCCCGCGAGCGCAGCGATCGGCCGCACGTGCGTGACCGAACGCTTCGCCTCGGGCGGAATTCCGCCCCTGGGACGCCGAAAGTGCCCGTAGGAGCCGCGGATCCCATCGCCGCGATCCGTGATGAGATGAGTTTCGACGCGCTCCGCGGCGACCGCGCCGTGCGCGATCGCGTGATAGACGCGCTCGATGTCGTGCGCGCGGAACTGTATCTCCAGGATGCGCTTCGCGTCCAAGGTGCGCGCGAACACCATCAAGCCGCTCGTGTCCTTGTCGAGCCGGTGAACCACGCCGACTCGAGGCTCGAAGCGGCGTCCGCCCATTCGCCGCAGCAAGGCCCTCGTGCAGTCGGCGAGCGTGTCTTTGTCGCCCGGCTCGTAGGCGACGCTCAGCAGTCCGGCGGGCTTGTCGACGACGACGACGTCGCGGTCAAAGAACGCGATCGCGCTCTCGGGCAGGGCGCCTGAGCGCAGCTTCGGCGCGCGTTCGTCGACGATCACCACCGCGCCGGGAGGAACGCGCAACGCCGAGTCGAGGCAGCGCTCGCCATTCACCGTGACGCGCCCCTCGGTGCATAGGTCGCGCGCGCGCGACCACGCCAAGCCCGTCTGCTCGCGCACGACCGCGGCGACAGTGGGGTCGGTCGGCCTCAAGAGCTAGTCGAGCGGTTCGACCTTGACGATAGCCGCGCCGTGGTTGCTGCCGATCCAGAGCGTTCCGGGGCTCTTCGAATCGTCGAGATAGACGCGGCGGATATTGGTCGGGCGCGGCAGCATGTACTCCGTATACTGCCCGCTCCGGATGTCCAGGCGCGATACGCGGTCGGTGAGCATCGACCCCGTCCACGCCTCGCCGTTGCGTCCGGCCACCGCGTCGTAGGGCGCGCTCCACGGCGTCGGCACTTTCCACTCCGTGATGCGCTCGGTCTTCGGATCGAACATCCCGATCGCGTTGCCCTGATATTCGGCGAACCACAAGCGGCCCTGGTGATCGACGCGACCGCGGCGCGGGCGCGAATCCGGAGTCGGGGTCGGGTAGACGGTCGCGTTCCCGGTCTTCGCATCGATCCTGACGATGTTGCCGGCCGCAAAGTCGAGCAGATAGGCGTTGTTCTGCGCGTCCGAGTGGATCCCGTAGGTGCCGATGCGCTTGCCGGTCCGCGGATCCTTGAAGGCGCCGAGGTTCTCCATCTCGTGGGAGACGAGATCGAGGCGGTAGATATGGCCGCCGTCGGAATTCTTGATCCAAACCTTGTTGTCGCTAGGAGTGCCTGCTATCGCGATATGGCCGAGCTGGCCAGCGTCCGTGTCCCATTCCTTGGGGGTCGTCCACATCCGGAATTTCTCGGTCTTCCTGTCGAACTTCGCGATGGCGCTCTGGTACATCACGCCCACCCAGGGGTTGTCGTCGCGGTCGATCTCGAGATCGAGCGTGCCTTCCGACCATCCCGGCTTGACCACGGGGATCGGATATTGCGTGACCTTGCCGGTCTTCGGGTCCATCTTGCCGAGGAACATCTGGCCGAAGTCGGAGTACCAGGCGTTGCCCTCGCGATCGAGCACCACGTCGTGCGGCTGGATCAGCGGATTCGGCAGGTCGTATTCCGTGATGATCACGCGCGTCGACCTGCCCGTGAGCCGCGGCTCGGTCTTCAGCGGGTAAGCCCAGGTTTGCTGCTGGCTCAGGTTGACGCTCGCGAGCCATTCCGCGGTCTTCCTGCCGCTCCCGCCGCGCTCGACGTTGCGCGTCGCCTTGCCGGCGAGCCGCTGCGGTTTCAGCGGCGTGCTGCCGGGATAGTAGCCGGCCATGCGCTGGAAGATCTGCATGAAGCCGTCGGCGTCGTACGTCGACTTCATGATGCGCTCGAGCGTGTGGCAGCCGTTGCAGTTGAGCAGGAAGCGCTTCTGCTCGTCCGTCCCGGGCATGCTCATCATCCATTCGGCGTTGGTCAGGTGCGCGGAAAGATTCTTCACTTTCCTGAGCTTGATGTCGGCGCTCGCCAAGCTGCCCGCGGCGACGTCCGCGGCCCGCGGTTCGTCGATCTCGTAGCCCGCGGCGCGCGCCTTCAAGCTGTAGTGCCCGGGCTCGAGCCGCGCGGCCGGAAAAGCAAAGCGCCCCTGCGCATCCGTGACGACGCTGATGCTGATGGTCGAGCCGTCCTTCCTGGCGCTGATGACGACGCCTTCCATCGCTCCCTCTTCGGCGGAGCTGACCTGGCCGGTCAGCGCCACCGCCCCTTGGGCGTGCGCGACCGCCGTGAGAAGAGCGAAACAGGCAGCGGTTACAGTGCGGCAAATCAGGGGATTCATCCGTCTCTCCTCTCCCGAATTGAGGTATTGTCCGGCCGAGGCATTGCGTTTGCAATCGGCTCTTTGCTAGACTCAGCTTTCGGGGATTCGGCAGCCTCCCCGCTCAAGACGCCCACGGCGTCCAAGGCCTGCTCGACATCTGGCGTGCTCGCCACATGGAGGGTCTTTCTTGGACGCTTCGCGAAACTTCCCGCCTCGCGCCGAAGTGATCGATTCGAAGCCTCAATACTCCCTGTGGCAGCTCGTGACTTACGCGCTGCGCCTCGGCACATTCGGGTTCGGGGGCCCGGTTGCCTTGGTCGGCTACATGCATCGCGACCTCGTTGAGGAACGAAAGTGGATCTCCGAAACGGACTACAAGGAAGGCTTGACGCTGGCCCAGCTCATGCCGGGTCCGCTCGCCGCGCAGCTAGCGATTTATCTCGGCTACGTCCACTACCGGAATTTGGGCGCAACGGTGGTGGGCGTCGCATTCGTGCTGCCGTCCTTCCTCATGGTCATTGCGCTCGGCGCCGCGTACGTCGCCTACGGCGGACTTACCTGGATGCAAGCGGTGTTCTATGGCGTCGGCGCGTCGGTCATTGGAATCATCGCGATCAGCGCTTACAAGTTGACCACCAAGAGCATCGGCAAGGACAAGCTCCTGTGGGCGATCTACGTCTGCGCGGCGGCGGTAACCGTCGTCACCGAGTCGGAGATCGTCTGGCTGTTTCTGATCTCCGGAGTATGGGTGTGGCTGGTGAAGGCGCCGCCGAGGAACTGGTTCGGCGGTGGAGCGAGCAGCATGGCGATTGCAGCAGTACAGCTTCCCGCGGCCCCGGCGGTCGCTTCGGTGATCGATTGGCCGCAGCTCCTCCAGATCGGATTGTTCTTCGCCGAGGCGGGCGCGTTCGTGTTCGGCAGCGGCCTTGCGATCGTTCCGTTCCTGTACGGTGGAGTCGTCAATGAATATCACTGGCTGAACGAGCGGCAGTTCATCGACGCGGTGGCGGTCGCCATGATCACGCCGGGACCGGTTGTGATCACGGTTGGATTCATCGGCTATCTGGTCGCCGGAGTTTCCGGCGCGGTGGTCGCGGCTCTCGCGACCTTTCTGCCCTGCTACCTGTTCACGATCATCCCGGCGCCTTATTTCCGCAAGCACGGAAAGAAGCCGGGCATCGTCGCCTTTATCGACGGCGTCACGGCCTCGGCGATCGGAACGATCACAGGAGCCGTGGTCGTCCTCGGAAAGCGCTCCATCGTCGATTTACCCACGGTGCTGATGATGCTCATCACCATCGCCCTGATCTGGAAGGTGAAGAAGCTTCCGGAGCCGGTGATCGTCGCCCTTGCCGCAGTTGCAGGGCTGGTGATCTATCCGTTGCTGAAGACGTAGGTGCGGGCCTATGCGGGATGCGTCTGAGCGTGTGCATGCGATGTTGCTGGTGGCTCGCGTCCTCTGCACGCTTGGCACGCTGCTTCTTGTTTCTGAGCCCGCTCTTGCCCTGCGCCCGTACGACTCGACGGACGCCGACGTCGCGAAGCAAGGCGAATTCGAGCTGGAGCTCGGTCCCGTCGGCCGGCGACGCGAGGACTCGAAGAGGATCGAAGTCGCCCCGGCCGTGATCGGCAACTTCGGCCTGGCGGGCGATCGCGAGCTGGTGATTCAGGGGCAACGCGAGGTGGCGCTCGATCGCGATCCGGGCGAGCCGCGCAGCGCGATCGTCGACAACGGGATTTTCATCAAGCAGGTGCTGCGCCAGGGCGCGCTGCAGGACGCGTCCGGCCCGAGCGTTGCAACGGAATACGGCTTGCTGCTTCCGTCGGTACACGGGGAGAAGGGGACTGGATTCTCGGTCGCCGGCATCATATCCCAGCGCACTGAACAGATATCGGTCCATCTCAATGCGGCGCTCGCGTGGACGCGCGAGCACGAGCCCGACCTTTTCCTGGGCGCCATCCTCGAAGGCCCGTATTCGTGGGCCGTGCGCCCGGTCGCCGAAGTCTTCGGCGAGCAGGCCTCCGGCACCCCGCGGGTCACCTCGGCGCTAGTCGGTGCGATCTGGCGCTTCCGGGACGGTCTTTCGTTCGATGTAGGCGTTCGCAGCGCTCACGACGGAAACGAGACCATCCGGGAGCTGCGCCTGGGATTGACCTGGACATTCGGCTGAAAACGGAGCCACGACATGAAAGCGAAATGCAAGCTGATTTTGGTACCATTCCTGTCGCTTGTTTTGCCCTTCGGGCTGCAGGCTGCGGATGTGCTCGAGCCGGCTGCAACCATAGCCCTGCCTACCGTGAAGGGGCGCATCGACCATTTCGGGGTTGACCTGAAGCAGCAGCGCCTCTTCGTCGCCGCCCTTGGCAACGATACGCTGGAGATCGTCGACGTGAAGTCGGGTCGGCTGCAACGGAGCCTCGGCGGATTCGGCGAGCCGCAAGGGGTCCTCTATCTGCCCGAGTTCGACCGCATCTATGTCGCGAACGGGAGCGCCAACCGCGTCGATATCCTGGACGGGACTTCGCTCGCGCGCATCAAGGGCGTCGAGCGACTGAATGACGCCGACAACGTCCGCTATGACGCCGGCGCGCGCAAGGTGTACGTCGGGTACGGAAACGGCGCGCTGCGCGCGCTCGACCCCGCGACAGGCGGCTCTTCGGGCGATATCCGGCTCGCCGGACATCCGGAATCCTTCCAGCTGGAGACGCGCGGGACGCGGATCTTCGTCAACGTGCCCCCGGCGCGCCACGTCGCGGTGGTGGATCGCGCAAAACACGCGGTTGTCGCAACTTGGGACGTTCCCGGCGCGGAATCCAATTATCCGATGGCGCTCGATGAGCCGGGCAGGAGGCTGTTCGTCGGAGCACGCAGGCCCGCGATGCTGCTCGTATACGACATCGATTCCGGAAAGGTCGTGGCGAAGCAGTCGATCGGGGAGGACACGGACGATATTTTCTTCGACCCGGAGCGCAAGCGAATCTACGTCGTCTGCGGAGAGGGGCGGATCGACGTCATACGCCAGCAGGATCCGGATCGTTACTCGCTGGAGGGCACGGTCCGCACGGCTCCCCGCGCGCGCACCGGACTTCTTGTTTCAGAAGAAGGACTCCTATACGTGGCCGCACCGGCGATCGGGACATCGCCCGCCAGGCTGCTCGCTTATCGGCTTCGTTGAAATGAGACAAGGAGCGCTCGACAAATCGCAACACGTCACGGGGCCGTACCGCCCCGCATTGATAAGGAGGCAAATCATGAAACGTAAAGAACCCCGGTACTTCTACATTGTTCCTTTGATCTCCGCATTCGTAGTCGTGGGATGGCTATCCTGGCAGCCCGCTCGTGCCGCAGGGGATTCCAAAGAGCTCCAAGCGGTCGCGCAGGCGCTGGGCAAGAGCAAGCTCAGCTTGCTTGCGGGCATCCGGCAGGCAAGCCAAGGAAGCGCAAAAGCTATTTCGGCGAAGTTCGAGCTGGAAGACGGGAAGTTGTCGCTTTCCGTGTATACGGCAGAAAAGGGGCTGGCAGTCCCTGCCGAAAAGAATGTGCTTCAAGAGTTGAGCGGAAGCCCCGAACAGGACAAGTGGACACCGAAAGTGGAAGTCTTCAAGGACGTGCCCCATGTCGCAAGGTCCGCGGAACAGCTCACAGTGATGGCGCTCGGCCGGAAAAGCCTCGCTGCCGTGATCGCCGAAGTGCGCAAAACGCATCCCGGCGCTGTTCTCTCGGTTACACCGACGATCAAGAACCGCAAGCCCGTCGCGGTGGTGCTTGTCGCCCAAAAAGGCAAAGTCACGACGGTGACTCAGCCTCTATGAGTTCATTCCAAGACCACTCTCTAGGAGAAGTCATACCATGAAGCGCTTTAATCTAATACTCACAAGCTTTGGATTCGCGCTCGGACTGTCCACCGCCGCCCTCGCAGCGGACGACGACTGGGCCCCGGTCGCGCAGGCGCTCGGGAGATCCGGTGCGCAGTTACCCGGCGGAATTTACCGCGTCGGTCTCGGGCGGAGCGACCTGAAGGTCACCCTCGACGATGTCGCGATCAGACCCACTCTTGCCCTGGGCTCCTATCTCGCATTCCAGAAAATGGGAAACGAGGCGATGGTGATGGGCGATCTCGTGCTGCTGCAGGAAGAGGTCAACCCCGTGATGAAGAAACTCGTCGAAGGCGGAATCGGGATCACGGCGCTGCACAACCATTTGCTGCGCTCTTCGCCTGCCACCATGTACATGCATTTCTACGGCCGCGGCGACCCCGTCAAGCTCGCCGCCGCGCTGCGCGCCGGCCTTGCCGAAAGCAAGACCCCGTTGGCGGCGCCGGCACCCGCGGGTTCTCCGCCGCCGCCGCTCGACCTTGACACCGCCGCAATCGATCAAACGCTGGGCGCGAAGGGCAATGTCAACAGCGGTGTTTATGCGTTCAGCATCCCTCGGGCCGAAACCATCATGGAAGATGGAATGGCGATTCCCATCGGCATGGGCACGGGCATCGCCATCAACTTCCAGCCGACCGGGGGCGGCAAGGCGGCGATCACCGGGGACTTCGTGCTCATCGCACAGGAGGTCAACCCGGTGCTCAAGACCTTGCGCGAGGGCGGGATCGAGGTGACGGCGCTGCACAGCCACATGCTCACGGAGCAACCGCGGTTGTTCTTCATGCATTTCTGGGCGAACGACGATGCCGGGAAGCTGGCCAGAAGCCTGAAGGCGGCGTTGAACAAGGTGAAGCTCGCGAAAAACTGAGCAAGAAACATCGCACCGCGCGCTGGACGCGCGGTGCGTGCAGCCGAAGGATCTACGCGCGTGCCAGCGCGGCCTTGACGCGCTCGGGCGTGAGCGGCGCGCGCCGCAGCCGCACGCCGGTCGCGTCGAAGAACGCATTCGCCACCGCGGCGGGGACCACCCGGATCGACGGCTCGCCGGCGCCGCTCGGCGCGATCTCCGGCCGATTGATGAGGACCACCTCGATCGCTTCGGGTGCGTCGCGGATCTCCAGGATCGGATAGCTCAGCCAGTCGACGCTGGTCACCTTCTCGCGATCGAAACGCACCTCCTCGAAGAGCGTGCGCGACAGGCCCTGCACGACGTTGCCCTCGATGGTGTAGCGCAGGCCCTCGGGGTTGATGATCAGGCCGCAGTCGTGGGCAACGGTGAATTTCTTCCCCCAGATCCGCCCGCTCTTGCGCTCGACTTCGATCTCCGCGACCACCGCGACGAGGGTGCCGTTGCGCTGTGCGTAGGCGATGCCGCGTCCGGACAGGACGTCGCCTGAGCGGGCGGCGCGCGGCGCTTGCCGCGGCTGCCAGCCGGCTTTCTCGGCCGCTGCCTTGATGACCGCCGCGTCGCGCGGAGCGCTGAGGTATTTCAGCCGGAACGCGACCGGGTCTTCGCCCGCGGCGATCGCCAGCTCGTCGATGAACTGCTCGCTGCCGAACTGGATCTGCGGTCCCACCGGATCGCGCAGGTGCGAGCTTCTGAGCGGCGAGCTGGCGTCGAGGAGCGGCGGAATCACTTCCCAGGCGAGCAGCTTGCTGTCGAATCCGTAGGCTTCTGCGGGCACGCCGAAGTCGATGCTCGGTTTCGGCGGCAGTCCGATCGACATGCCGGCGAGGCTGTCGCGCGGATCCGATTCATTCGTGTCGATGTTCCTGCGCGAGAAACCCTTGGAGATGAACTCGTAGCCGATCACCTTGCCCGAAGCATCGAACGCGGCGCGGCCGCGGTGCACGGACGCCGGACCTTTCGGATCCCAGGCGATCCCGTCGCTGCGCATGCCCTGCACGCGCACCGGGCGCCCCGTGAGCTTGGAGAGCAGCGCCGCATCGAGCGCGGCGTCGCCGGCATCGTTGCGCCCGTAGGAGCCGGGCCCCGCCACCCAGATGGCGCGCACCTTTTCCGGGGGCACGCCGAGCAGGCGCGCCACTCCGGTCTGGACGAAGTGCGGTTTTTGCGAGCCGGTCCAGACGGTGACGCCATCCGCGCGCACGTCGGCGACCGAGCACCCGGGCCCCATGCTCGCGTGAGACTGGAACGGCCACTCGTACTCGGCTTCAACGACTTTCGCCGCGGTCTTGAACGCGCCCTCCAAGTCGCCCTTCTTCACCGCGTCTTCGCGCTTCACCACGGGCGCCTTACGGATGTGGTCGTAGATCTCCGCCATCGGCGGGAAGGGATCCTTCTTGATCTCGTTCCACGAGATCTTCAGCATGCGCGAGGCGCGCACCGCGTCCCACTCGTGATCGGCTACCACCGCGACGAAGTCCTTTTCACGCACGACGCGCGCGCCCTTCACCCTTTTGATGGAGCTCTCGTCGATGCCCGCTACGGTACACGCGGCGCGCGCGCACCGGATCACCCGGGCGTGAAGCATCTTGGGGAGAGAAATATCGGTCACGTACTTCTCGGTGCGGTAGACCTTGCCGGGTAGGTCGCGGCGCGTCAAGGATTTCCCGACGATCCGGTATTCGGAAGGCGACTTCGGATTTGCCTGGACCTTGATGTCCATGGCATTGCCGATCTGCTTGTTCCACTCGACCTGGTGGTGGAAGTGGCGGCCGCCGATCAGCTCGGCGTAGCTCGCCTTCTTCGCGGGATCGGAAACGGCGCTTACCACGCCGTCGTCGACGCGCAACTGCTCGGCCGGGAGCCCGAGTTTCTGCGAAGCGGAGTGCACCAGCAGCCGGCGCGCTTCGGCCGCCGCGTTGCGCAAGGGGCGGGCGCCCGACTGAATTCCGGTGCTGCCGGAGGCTCCGCCCTGGTTGCAGGTGAGCGCGGTATCGCCCATGACGACGTCGACCTTGTCGACTGCGACGTCGAGCTCGTCGGCGACGATCTGCGCGATCGCGATGTCCAGGGACTGGCCCATGTCCATCTTGCCGAAGAAGGCGGTGACGCGGCCGTCGGGTGTGATCGCCACCCAGGAATCGAGCTCGGTCGGGACGAGCGGCGGCTTTGCGCCGGCAGCGGTTTGCGCAAGCGCTTCCCCGATGAAAGCGGGTCCGGCCGCGGTGACGATCAGGGCGCCCGATGCCTTGAGAAATTCACGGCGGGAGAGAGGTGCGTTCATGGTCGTCTCCTAGGCCATCTGTGTTTGCGCGCGCTTGATCGCGCGCATGATCGCCGCGTGCGTCGCGCAGCGGCACTTGAGTCCGGCGAGCGCGTCCCGGATCTCGGCGTCGGTCGCTTTCGGCTTTTTTTTCAGGAACGCCGCCGCGGTCATGATCCAGCCGTTGATGCAGTAACCGCACTGCGGCACCTGCTCTTCGACATACGCGGCCTGCAGCGGATGCGGCTTTTCCGGCGTGCCGAGGCCCTGGAGCGTGGTCACCTTCTTTCCGGCCACGGCCGACAGCGGCATCACGCAGGAACGCACCGGTTCGCCTTCCAGATGCACGGTGCACGCGCCGCATTGCGCGAGTCCGCAGCCGAAGTGCGGATTGCTCATCTTGAGGTCGTTGCGCAAGGCGTAGAGGAGCGGCATGTTCGGGTCGGCGTTGACGGTCACGGTCTTGCCGTCAACGGCGAATTTGATGCTTGCCATGGAGCCTCCTTTGGATGTGCGGCCGAGTGGATCCGCAGCGGTCGATGTCGTGAAACTAGTGTAGCCCCGGGGCGATGCCGGCGCAACGCAATAGCCGCCCTTTAGCGCGGTGGTACGATACGCCGTTGATTTTGGCGAGGAGGAGTCGAAAGCGGTGAAAACGGGCGCGCGCGAAACCGGGATCGACCTCGAGCGGTTCAGGCTACGACGCTTTGTAGAGGAATTGCGACAGTCCGGAGAGCTCGAGGTCCGCGATGGAGCCGCCGATCTCGCGGACGTCGCCCCGGCGCTCGAGAGCAACGCCAGGGCGGTGCTCTTCGAGCGCCTTGGCAAGGAAGGCGCGCAGCTCGTCGGCAACGTCATGGGCAGCCGCGCGCGCCTGGCGCGCGCCTTCGGTGCCGCGCCCGACCAGCTGCTCGCCGAAGTGCTGCGCCGCCTGCGGGCGACGCCGCAAGTGGTCGAAGTGCCGCGCGAGTCGGCGCCCGCGCAGGACATCGTGCTCACCGGCGACAAGGCCGACCTGACCGCGCTGCCGGTCAACCTGCAGCACGGCATGGACGGAGGTCCGTACATCTCGGCCTCGATCGATTTCGTGCTCGACCCTTCGAACGGCTGGACCAACGTCGGCGTGCGCCGCCTGATGCTGCGCGGCCGGCGCGAGGCCGGCGTCGATCTCAATTCGCCCTCCGACCTGCGCGCGCTCTACGAGTCCGCAGTGAAGCAGGGGCGAAAGCTGCCGGTCGCCTTCGTCGTCGGCGCGCACCCCGCCGATTACGTCGCCGCGGTGATGCGCCTGCCGGCGGACGAGCTGGGACTCGTGGCGAGCCTGCGCGGTGCGCCGCTCGCGGTGGTGAAGTGCGTCAGCTGCGAAATCCGCGTTCCGGCCGATGCGGAATGGGTGCTCGAGGGCTATCTCGACGAGCGCGGCCACGTCGAGGCCGAAGGCCCCTACGGCGAGTTCCTCGGCTACTACGGCGGCGTGAAGCAGAATCCGGTGTTCCATCTCACCGCGGTCACGCGGCGCCGCGACGCGCTCTTCCAGACCGCCACCATCGGCGGCCGGAGCCTCGCCCGCACCGATACGGCGCAGCTGAACGCGCTGCGCACCGAGGTGATGGTCTGGCGCGCTCTGGAGACGGCGGTGCGCGAGACGAAAGCCGTGTACGCGACGCCTGCCAGTGGCGGGATGTACAACTTGCGCATCGCCCTGCGCCAGCGCGTGCCGGGCGAGGCCCGGAACGCCATTGCCGCGGCGTTCGGCTGCCTAGCCAACGTGAAACACGTGTTCGTCGTCGATCCCGACATCGATATTTTTTCCGACGAGCAGATGGACTGGGCGCTCGCGACGCGCTTCCAGGCGGACCGCGATCTCGTGGTGCAGTCGGGGTTCCGCACGCTGCCGCTCGATCCGTCGCTCTCCGGCGCCAAGACGGGCGCCAAGGCGGGGTTCGATCTCACGCTGCCCGTGGGAGAGGTGCGCGGAATCGAGTCCACGATTCCGGAGCCGCCGCGCCTCGAGGGCAAGCGTTTCGCTTCGGTCGAAGCGGCGCTCGCCGACGGACCGAAGACCTTCGAGGCGTTGATGGCTGCGCTCGCGAGCCGCGACGGGCGCGAAGCGGTGCTCGCGCTCGAAGCGCTGCGCGAAGCCGGGCGCCTTGTCAGGGAGAAGGACGGTCGCTACGCGCTGAGATCGACTTAGTGCAGTCTCGACGCCCTTTCCTGAGACCGTGGCGGGCCTGCCTCGTCGCGGCACTGCTCCTTTCGATGGTGGATGCGAGCGCGGCGGCCGAGGTCTCCGCGCAGGAAACGCGCGTTCCGGGGACTGAATCCCAGCGCATCGACGAGCCGGTGTTCGGCGGGCAGATGGTCGTCTACGAGGCCGGCCGCGGCAATGCGCGCGAGATCCTGCTGGTGCACGGAATCGGCGACGAAGCAGCGCGCGATTTCCGCGACCACATCGCATGGCTGCAGAAGTCTTTTCACGTCGTCGCAGTCGACCTACCCGGATTCGGCGCTTCCGACAAGGCGAATGTCCTGTATTCGCCCGGAAACTACGCGCGCGTCCTCAAAGTCGTCGCCGGCCGCTTTTTGCATGGGCCGTTCGCGCTGGTGGGGCATTCCATGGGCGCGGTGGTGAGTTTGCGCTACGCGGCCGCCTACCCGGACGACGTGCTGCGGCTCGCGCTCGTCGATGCGCCGGGCGTGCTGCATAGTTCCTCTACGACGAGCCAGTATCTCGCGCGCTTCGGCTTGGAGTTCGTACCGCCTGCTGCCGATCCGGCCGATTGGCTCGTCAACCTCGCCCGCAAGCTCCTCGCGCCGCTGCAGCAGCTGCGCCTCGACCCGCAAGTCATCCTCTCGAGCGCGCAACTGCGCCAGAGCCTGCTCGGCGCCGACCCCGCGAAGATCGCCGGCCTCGCCGTGGTGAGCGAGGACCTGCACCTGGAGTTGCCCAAAGTCCGCGCCGAAACCCTGATCATCTGGGGTGCGCAGGACACGCTCGCCCCGCTTCGCACCGGCAAAGTGCTCGCGCTGAAATTGCCGCGCGCGCGCCTGTCTGTAATCGAGCGCGCCGGGCACGAGCTGATGCTCGAAGCTCCCGAGCGCTTTCGCACGGTGCTTGAGCCGTTTCTGGAGCGGGGCCTGCCGCCGGCGCCGGCTCGCGCCGCCGCTCCGTTGACGAAGCGCGGCGAAGGGACCTGCCGGAACGAACGCAATAAGGTATTCGAGGGCGAGTACGACAGCTTGATCCTCGACGGCTGCCGGAATGCCGAGATTCGAAACGCGCGGGTGCGGGAGCTGCACGTTCTCGAATCGACCGTCACCCTGGACGACAGCGACATCGGCGGCGGCGAGACGGGCCTCTACGCGTACAGCTCCACCATCGTCATGACGGGCGGGCGCATAGAAGGGAACGTGGCGATCGCGGCCTCGGGAAGCAGGCTCGATCTCGCCGCAGTCGAGGTGGAAGGGCGCGAGGCGGCGGTGACCGCCTGGCAAAGATCGTATGTCGTATTTTCTCTGAGTCGGGTGCGCAGTCCCCGCGTTCGCGGCGAAGTGCACGAATTCTACGCGGTCACCGCGAAGAACCCGCTGTAGACGTATTCCCTTACCTGCCCTGCAGGGCGGCGATACGCTGTTCGATCGGCGGGTGGCTGGAGAAGAGCGCCATCCATCCCGGTGCTCCGCTGATGCCCGATGCGACCATCGATTGCGGCAGCGCGCCCGGCTGCATGCCTCCGAGGCGCATGAGCGCGCCTATCATCGGCTGCGGCGTGCCGAGGAGCCGCGCCGAGCCTGCGTCGGCGCGGAACTCGCGCTGGCGCGAGAACCACATGACGATGATCGAGGCGAGGATCCCGAACACGATCTGACTGACGAACACCGTGATGTAGAAGCCCGGTCCGATGCCGCGCTCGGTGCGGAACACGGCCTTGTCCACGATGAAGCCCACGACGCGAGACAGGAAATACACGAAGGTATTGAGCACACCCTGGATGAGCGTGAGGGTCACCATGTCGCCGTTGGAAACGTGGGTGATCTCATGGCCGAGCACCGCCTCGACCTCTTCCCGGCTCATCGATTCGAGCAATCCGGTCGAGACCGCGACCAGGGCCGAATTCTTGAACGCTCCGGTCGCAAAGGCGTTCGGTGCGCCTTCGTACACCGCGACGTCCGGCATGCCGATGTTCGCCTTGTCGGCGAGGCGCCGCACCGTGGCCACGAGCCACTGCTCGTGCGCGCCCTCGGGCGACTTGATGATGTGAGCGCCCGTGGACCACAGCGCTATTTGCTTGGAAATGAGGAGCGATATGAACGAGCCGCCAAAACCCATCAGCAGCGAGAACCACAGGAGCGATTCGAGATCGAGGCCGTTCTGCGTGAGGAACCGGTCCACGCCGAGCGCGCTCGCGATGACCGAGAGCAGCAGCACCACCGCGAGGTTGGTCGCGATGAAGAGGAAGATGCGTTTCATGGTTTCGGTCTCCGCGTCGATAAAGAAGTTAGCGGGAAAATGGGGTCGAAGCTCGTGGATTTCAAGAGTGCGCGGATGGGATCAGGCCCGCGATTGTATCCACAAAAACAGAAAGGCGGGAGGTCCCGCCTTTCCGATATTGCGCGGCCCGTCAGGGCCGGTGCGGCTTAGCTCTTCGATTCGGCCTTCTTGCCTTTGGCCTTGGCCTTTTTCTTGCCTTCCGACTTGGCGGCCTTCTTGCTCCCCATTTTCGCGTGAGCTGCCGGGGTCGCGGATTGCGCGGGAGTAGCCGGTGTGGCGGGCGTCTGCGCTGCGACCTCGAGAGTCGTGCCTGCGAATGCTGCCAGCATAAGGACTGCGATCAGCTTTTTCATTTGGAACCTCGCTAAGAGTTATGTCCATTGCTACGGACAAGTACGATAAACGCGAGCGCGCCGCCGGCGTTGACTCTATGTCCCAAATGATCCGCAATTGTCGCCCGCGAACGACAGCCCCCGCACTCTCGTACAATTCGTAACAAATGCCTCGGAGAAAAGTCACGCTGGGCTTCATCGGCGCGGGCCGTGTCGGAACCGGGCTCGCGTCCGGCTTCGCTCGCGCTGGAATGAACGTCGTCGCGATCGCGAGCCGGACAAGCGCCTCGGCGCAAAAGCTCGCGAAGCGCGTTCGCGGGGCGCGTGCCTGCGCGCCGCAGGAAGTCGCCGACCGCGCCGACATCGCATTCCTCACCGTGCCCGACGATGCGATCGAAGGTCTCGCCGCTAGCCTGCGCTGGCGCGAAGGCGCCGCGTGCGTGCACTGCAGCGGCGCCGCCGACCTCGACGTTCTGAAAAAAGCCGTCGCCGACGGCGCGCTCGCGGGAGGTTTTCATCCGCTGCACATGTTCGGAGAAGCGGGGGAACCTGCGGGCGCGCTCGCGGGCTGCGCGATCGCGCTGACGGGTCCCGATGCACTCGTGCAAAGGCTCGCGCGGCTCGCGCGCGCCCTGGACGCAAGGCCGCTGCGCCTGCCCGAAGGCGGGCGCGCCCTGTATCACGCCGCCGCTAATTTCTCCGGCGCCTTCGTCATCGCGCTCGTCCAAGAGGCCATCGCGCTGTGGGGCAAGCTCGGCATCGCGGAGACCGACGCGCTCGCCGCGCTCCTGCCGCTTTTGCGCGGCACCGCGGACAACGTGGAGAAGCTCGGCGCGGCGGGCGGCCTCGGCAGCGCGATCGCGCGCGGCGACGCAGGCACCATCCGCAGGCACCTCGACGTCCTCGCAAGGCAAGCGCCCGATTCGCTCGAGCTCTACCGCATCCTGAGCCTGCGCACCATTCCCCTCGCGCTCGCCAAAGGCACGCTCGAGCCCGCGGCGGCGAAGGAGATCGCCGCGCTCCTTGAGGAATCAATTCTGAAAAGCGTAGACTGACAAACGCAATGCTACGCGTCTACGGTGATCTGCAGTCGGGGAACTGCTACAAGGTCAAACTGCTGCTCGCCCAGCTCGAGCGGCCGCACGAGTGGGTGCACGTCGACATTCTCGAGAAGCAGACGCGGACGCCGGCCTTTCTCGCGAAGAACCCGAACGGCCAGATTCCATTGCTCGAGATGGAGGATGGGGTCTGTCTCCCGGAGTCCGACGCCATCCTCCACTATCTCGCGGAGGGAACGCCCCTCCTGCCTTCCGAGCGCCTGCTTCACGCACAGGTGCTGCAGTGGCTCTTCTTCGAGCAGTACAGCCACGAGCCCTATATCGCGGTGGCGCGCTACATCATCCGCTACCTCGGCCGCCCGGAAAAACACGAGGCCAGGCTCCAGGAGAAGATGGCGCCCGGGTACGCCGCGCTGGAAGTCATGGAGAAACATCTGGCGAGCCGCAGCTTCTTCGTGGCCGAGCGCTACACGATCGCCGACATCGGGCTCTACGCCTACACGCACGTGGCCCACGAAGGAGGCTTCGAGCTCTCGCGCTTTCCCGCCGTGAAGGCATGGCTCGCGCGCGTGAGGAGCGAGCCCCGACACATCACCATGAGCGGGGGCTAGCCATGCCCGGCAAAAGGTCGAAGAGAGACAATGCAGTGCGGGTGCGTTACCGGTCGACGAAGTCTTTGCCGAAAGCGGAGGTGCTGCGCCTGTACCGGTCGGTTCAATGGTCTGCGGCAAGGAAACCCGACCGCCTCATGCGCGCGCTCAAGAGCTCGCACTCGGTCGTCACGGCCTGGGTCAAGGGCTCGCTCGTGGGCCTGGGAAACGCCCTTTCGGACGGAAGCCTGGTCGTGTATTACCCGCACATGCTGGTGCTGCCCGAGTTCCAGGGTCGGGGCATCGGGCGGGAGCTGATGAGACGGCTGATGAAGCGCTATCGCGGATTTCACCAGCACATACTGATCGCCGAGGCGCAAGCGATCTCGTTCTACCGCAAGTGCGGGTTCAAGCGCGCGGGTAAAACCGATCCGATGTGGGTGTTCAGGGGACGGGAGCACGGGTAGCGCGCGCTACCTCGAGATCGCCTTCGGCTGCGTCCCCGGCGCCGGCGGGCCGATTCCGCTCCGCAGGAATTCGAGCAGCTTGGCGAGCTGGCTCGAAGCCTGCCTACGCACGCCTTCCACGTCGCAGCCGCTCCAGTCGTAGAAGCCTTTGCCCGCCGAGAGCCCGGTGCGGCCGAGGGCGACCATCGTCTGGAGCATCGGATTGGGGGTCGCATTGTGGAACAGTTTCGGCACGATCGACTCCTGCGCGTCGGCGTGGATCTTGAGGCCGCTGATGTCCTTCTGCTGGATGAGCCCGTTCAGGCACATGCGCGGGGCGAGCAACCTGCGCGCGGCGTGGTCGATGTCCTCGACGGAAGCGACCCCCGCCTCGATCAGGTAATAGGCTTCGTGCAGGATCGCGTGCTGAAGGCGGTTGACGAGAAAGCCGACGATGGGCTTGTAGAGCACCACCGGCTCCTTGCCGGTTCGCCGGAGCGCGTCGGCCACGCGGTCCACTTCGGCGCGCGGGGTCGCGAGCCCCGCCATCACCTCGACGACCGGCGCGGTATCGGCCGGCATGAAGTAATGAACGCCGAGAAAGCGCTCCGGGCGCGTCATCTTGCGCGCGAGCTCGACCAGATCGAGTCCCGAGGTCCCGGTCGCGATCAGCGGCGCTTCGCCCGGCGCATTTCCCGAATAAGCCGCCTCGATTTCAGCGTAGACCGCCTGCTTGACGGGCACGTCCTCGGGCACGAACTCGATGATGAGATCAGGCGCCTCCTTCGGCAGCTGCTCGACCACGCTCGTCTTCGCCGGAAGCCCCTCGAGCTTTCCCGCGCGGCTGCTCTTCACGAGGGTGGCGAAGCCTGCGTCCGCGAAGGTCTTCGCGACGCCGCGGCCCATGACGCCGTAGCCGTAGATCAGCACCGTTTTGATGGGTGTGCTCATATCGCCGCTCCGAAGTGGGGTGGGCCTTGCGGACAGGGAATTGTAATGCACGAAAGTGCGCGATTTGAACTAAGCTTGCGCCTATAGAGACTTGGAAAGGAGGCGCAGGTGAACCCGAAGATCCTATGGTGTTCGGGACTGGCCTTGCCGGTTCTTCTCGCGACCGCGGCTCTGACCGCCTGCGGCTACAAGACGACGGATTACTCTCGGCCGTCGACCGCGGTCGCGCTGCTGCGGTTCAACGCCAACGGTACGCCCGGTACGCTCGACACGAGTTTTGGCACACAGGGCGTCGTGACAAAAGACGTCGATACCTTCCAGGACGATGTCGCTTTCGCGACCGTTCTGCAGCCGGACGGCAAGATCATCGTGGTGGGGACGAGCTTCACGACGCCTGCTCGCGTCGTGGTTATCCGGTACGACGCGACCGGTGCGCCGGATCTCACCTTCGGCACCAACGGGATCACGGTCACGAGCCTGCCTTCGGCCGACGCGAGCGCTTTTGCCGCGACCCTGCAAACCGACGGCAAGCTCCTGGTCGCCGGAAGGAGCTGCCCTTTGTCGGGAACCTCCAGCTTCTTGCTGCTGCGTTACCACACCGACATCAGCACCGGCACGGCCGGTACTCTCGACACGAGTTTTGGCACGGCGGGGACGGGGATTGTGACGACCCCCATTCCATCCGGCAGCTCAACCAGCGCCAACGCGGTCGCGGTGAGCGGCACCAACATCCTCCTCGCCGGCCACTCGAAGATCGGCGCGAACTTCGTGATCGCCCTCGCGCAATATACCTCGAGCGGCGCGCCGGATTCCACGTTCGGGAGCGGAGGCATCGTTACCACGCCGGTCGGCTCGCTCGATGCCGACGCAGCGGCGCTCGCCGTGCAGACGGGCGGCAAAATCGTCGTGGCGGGTCTGGCGGGAAGCGCCGCGAGTCAGATCTGGGACGTCGCCCTGCTGCGTTACAACGCGGACGGGTCGCCCGACACCACCTTTGGCGGCGGAGACGGAATCGTCACCACCGATATCGGCTCGAGCAGCAACTACGCCAATGCAGTCGCCCTGCAGGCGGACGGGAAGATCGTCGTGGCGGGGAACGCTTTCGTGAATTCTTTCGCCGGCACCTCCGACATCGCCGTGCTCCGTTATAACACCGACGGCTCGCTCGACACCGGGTTCGGCAACCCGAATGGGTACGTCACCACCAACGTCAGCGCATTCGACAACGGCTTTGCGGTCGCCGTGCAGTCGGACAACAAAATCGTGGTGGCGGGAAATGCCGACGCCGGTACGGGCGACCGGCTCGCCTTGCTGCGTTACAACGCGGACGGCTCGCTCGATGCCGATCCGATGACAGGATTCGGGACTGGTGGCATCGTGACCCGCGCCGCCTCAGGCCCGAGCACTATCGCGGGCGCCTTTGCCGTCCTCCTGCAGCCGGGCGGAGAGATCGTCGTGGCCGGGTACGACTGAGGGCCGGCCCTCAGGTTCCGAGCGCCTTGATTTTCAATTCCCGGGCGAGCTTGTCCAGGCCCGCGCGCAAGGGCTGCGGGATCGGGACGCCGAGCTTCGAGCGCTCCTCGAACTTCGCGCGGCTCTGCTCGCCGGGGAGCCATATGCGCGCCACGCCCGGCATGGGCTTCGACCTGCGGATCTCTCGCGCGAGCTTGTCGACGCGGCGCTTGAACTCGTCCACATCGCCGAAGGCCGCGATCGAGATCGCGACGATCGCGTGGCCGGTGTTGGTGGGCGTCACGTCGTCGGCGTTGAAGTCGACGGTTTCGCTTCCCATTGCCGCGCCGTTCAGCGTGCCCGCGAGCAGGCCGAATACGAGCGCAAGCCCGTAGCCCTTATAGCCGCCGATCGGGACGAGCAGGCCCTCCTCGGCGCGCTTGGGATCGGTGAGCGGCCTGCCCTGGTGATCGATCATCCAGCCCTCGGGCAGGGTTTCCCCCCGCTGCACCGCGGTCTTCACCTTTCCGTAGGCGGCGACCGTGGTCGCCATGTCGAGGACGATGTTCGTTTCGTTTCCCGGCGCCGCCACCGCGATCGGATTGGTCGAGAGCAAGAGGTCGATCCCGCCCCAGGGCGCCATGTGGTTGGCGTTTCCGACCGCTAGATACAGCCCGATCATGTCGTGCGCCAGCGGCATCGCCGCGTAGAGCGACGCCGGCCCCGCGTGGTTGCTGCGATGGACGCCGACCCAGGCCGCGCCCGCTGTCTTCGCTTTCGCGATCGCGGTCTTCGCGGCGAAGCTCATCACCACGTGCCCCATGCCGTTGTCGCCGTCGACGAGCGCCATGCCCGCCGCTTCGCGCGCGACCTTCACCTTGGGCTTCACGTTGACCGCGCCCCCTTTGATGCGGCGCACGTACTGCGGAAGGCGGAAAATTCCGTGTCCATCGGCGCCGTGGAGGTCGGCGCGCACCATCAGCTCGGCGCAGGTGGCGGCGTCTTTCGCGGGAAGTCCGACCGCGAGCAGCGAATCGGCGATGAAGCGCTTGAGCTGGGCCGCGGGCAGGCGCTGCGGGGGAGCGCTAGTGGCTGCGTCGGCTTTCATTGTGCACGTTCCGGCTGGCGGGACATGTCCGAACCCTAACACGGGGGCGAATGCTCAACAACGCTCGTAGGGCGCCCGGTATGATTCGCTCTCCATCCGATGGGAGCGATCTTGAAGAAGACGAAAGTCGCGCTTGCTTTTTTTTCCGCGTTGTTGGTGCAGCACAGCCCCGCGCAGGAGAACGAGAAACCCGACCAGGTCCGCATCATCGGTCACTACGAAAACGCAGTCGGCACCTCGGACGCGGCGAGCCAGGGCACCATCACCCCGCAGCTGATCGAGGCGCGGCCGATGCTGCGTCCGGGCGAAGTGCTCGAGTACGTTCCCGGAGTGATCATCACTCAGCACAGCGGCGACGGCAAGGCGAACCAGTATTTCCTGCGCGGCTTCAACCTCGATCACGGCACCGACTTCCTCACCACGATAAACCACATGCCGGTGAACCTGCCGACGCACGCGCACGGGCAGGGCTATTCCGACATCAACTTCCTCCTGCCCGAGCTGGTGTCGCGGGTCGCGTACAAGAAGGGTCCGTATTTCGCCGAGGAAGGCGACTTCTCCTCCGCCGGCGCCGCCGACATCGACTACTACACCAAGATGCCGAAGGGAATCGCCTCGCTAGCGCTCGGCAACAACGGCTACCGGCGCGCGATGGCGGCGAATTCCTTCGATTCCGGGCCGGGCCACCTGCTCTACGGCTTCGAGCTGTTCCACAACGACGGCCCGTGGATCAATCCGGAGGACTACCGCAAGCTGAACGGCGTGCTGCGCTTCAGCGAGGGAACGAACGCGGACGGCTACACCCTGTCCCTCATGGGCTACACCGGCAAATGGAACGCGACCGACCAGATCCCGCAGCGCGCGGTGGACGACGGGACGATCTCGCGCTTCGGCGCGATCGATCCGAGCGACGGCGGTAAAACCTCGCGCTACAGCGTGTCGCTCGACCGGCACAAGGTGCTCGAGAACGGCGCTGTGTTTCACATGGATGTCTACGCGATCAAGTACCGGCTGAATCTCTTTTCAAACTTCACTTATTTTCTCAACAATCAAACGGACGGCGACCAGTTCGAGCAGTCCGACGACCGCACGATCATCGGCCTGACGCCGAGCTGGGTCTTCAACGGGAAATGGGACGAGCATCAGACAACCCACAAGCTCGGGGTCGATGCGCGCCGCGACGACATCAACGTGGCGCTGTACGACACCGCCGCGCGGGACCGGCTCGGCCCGCCGGTGCGCTCGGACAAGGTCCTGCAGACGGGCGCAGGCCTCTACTACGAGAACGCGATGCAGTGGAGCGACACGTTTCGCAGCATCGCGGGCGTGCGCGAGGATTTCTACGACGCACGCGTGGACAGCGACAACCCCGCGAATTCCGGGACGACGAACGCACACATCGCCTCGCCCAAGCTCAGTTTCATTTTCGGTCCGTTCGACAAGACCGAGTATTTCTTGAACACCGGGCAGGGCTTTCACAGCAACGATGCGCGCGGAACGACGATCGCCGCCCCGACGAGAGTCCCCGCTCTGGTCAAGACGCGCGGGGAGGAGATCGGGATGCGCACCGAGGTGGTTCCGCACCTTCAATCCTCGCTCTCGCTGTGGCGCCTCGCCTTGGACTCCGAGCTGGTATTCAGGGGAGACACGGGCATCACCGAGGCGAGCCGCCCGAGCCTGCGCCGCGGCATCGAGTGGTCGAACCGCTATATCCCGCACGACTGGCTGCTCGTCGACCTCGACCTTTCGGCGTCGCGCGCGCGATTCACCGAGGACGATCCGCTGGTGCCCGGCAACTACATTCCGGGCGCGATCGACCGGGTCGCGTCGCTGGGGGTGACGGTGAAGGACCTCGGGCCCTGGTCGGGGACGGTGCACGCGCGCTACTTCGGCCCGCGGCCGCTGAAGGAGGACAACAGCCAGCGCTCGCAGTCGTCGACGATTTTTTCCGCGCGCGCGTCCTACAAGGTCGACGCGAAGACCAGCGTCAATTTCGACGTCTTCAATCTCTTCAACCGCAAGTCGAACGACATCGAGTACTACTATGCGTCACGCCTGAATAATCCCGTTCAGCCCGAGCCCGCTTCTGGAGTACAAGACATCCACTTCCACCCGGCGGAGCCGCGCACCGCGCGGCTGGCGCTGGTCATGCACTATTGAGGGGTCCTACTTCGGAATCGTCACCAGCGTGACGGTATTGACCAGGCTGTTGGCCAGCACGAAGTTGCTGTCGGGCGTGACCGAAGTATTGCGCACGATGTTGCCGCCGCCCGGGATCGCCCAGCTCTGGAATTTCTCGGTTTTGGGATCGAAGCGCACCACGGTGTTCGGCTTGGCTTCGGATTCGCTGTACCAGATGACGTCGTGGATCGCCGAGATGCCGTAAGGCGCGGATTTCGGTCCGCTCGGCGACTGCCACTCGGAGACTTTGCCGCTCGCCGGATCCAGGCGCCCTAGATAGCCGCGCGCATAGTCGGTGTACCAGACCCTGTCGTCGCTCGTGATCGCGATGCGCCGCGGGCGCGCGCCCGGATCCGGGAGCTTGTACTCGCGGATCGCGAGCGTCGCCGGATCCACCGCGGCCACGCTGTTCGCGCCGAATTGCACGACGAACACCGTGCCCTTGGAATTCACGGCCATGCCGTAGGGACGCGACTTGGGGGTGGGCGGCGTGAGGAGCTTGATCTCGCCCGATTTCGGGTCGAGCCGCCCGATGCGGTTGGCGTTCTGGACGGTAAACCAGAGGATGCCGGCTTTATCGAAAATCAGCGTGTGTGGATCCTTAGCGTTCGGGTCCGGCATCGGGTACTCGGTCACCGCGCCCGTCTTCGGGTCGAGCCTGCCGATCAAGGCTCCGGTGTTTCCGGTGTACCAGATGTCGCCATCCTTGTCCTCCATCAGGCCATGCGGTCCCGAATGAGCGGTCTTGAGCGGATATTCCCTGACTTTGCCTGTCTTCGGATCGACGCGGCCGAGCACGTTGGCCATCTGGCCCGAGTACCAGAGCGCACCGTCGCGCGTCGCGAGCGGGTCGTGCGGCCGCGAGCCGGGCGTGGCCGCATTCCAGATCCTCATCGAGACCTTGAGCGGTCCCTTGACGACCACGGCGGCGGCCTTTTCCTTTTCCGGATAGGTCTTGATCAGGTAATCCGTCATCGGCGCAATCTCGTCCTTCGAGAGCGCCACGCCGTGGTTGGTCATCATGCGCACGACCGTGTGCCAACCCTTGGCGTCGTAGCCGGAGCCGACGCGCGCGCTCAGCGCGTGGCAGCTATTGCAATGGGCGTCCACCAGCTCCTTGCCCTTGTCCCCGGACGAACTTTTCTGGGCCCAAGCGGGAAGCCCGCAGCAGAGCAGAGCGGCTGACAACAGGGACACAAGGGAATTTCTCGACATGGTTTCTCCGTTTGAAAAGGACCTGCGGCGGCTGAAGGTACTGCGATCGCGGACGGAAGTCCAGAGGGTCGGGCCCCGCGGGGTATAGACTACGCTTGGAGCGTCGCTCATCGCGCCCTGAACGGTATATTGAGGACGAATTTTGCGCTGGGATAAGGCCTTGCTTGCACTGTGGGCGCTGTTGCCCGCCCTTGCGTGGGCGGCGGAGCCCCCGGTTGCCCTGCTCACGATCAACGGCGCGATCGGGCCCGCGATCGCCGATTACGTCCATCGCGGCGTCGAGCAGGCCGCGAAGCAGGGCGCCCAGTTATTGGTGTTGCAGATGGACACGCCGGGCGGCCTCGACACTTCGATGCGCGCAATCATCAAGGACATCCTGGCTTCGCCCGTACCCGTAGCCGCCTTCGTCGCCCCGGGCGGGGCGCGCGCTGCGAGCGCGGGAACCTACATTCTCTACGCGAGCCACATCGCCGCGATGGCGCCGGCGACCAATCTGGGCGCCGCAACCCCCGTTGCCATCGGCGCGCCGGGCGGGGGCGCACAGGACGAGGACGGCAAGGCGGACGGAAAGACGGATGGAAAGGCCGGCAAGACCGGAAAAGGCGAAGCCGGGGGCACCTCGAGCACGATGACACGCAAGCAGGTCAACGACGCTTCGGCGTACATCCGCAGCCTCGCGCAGATGCGCGACCGCAATGCGGAATGGGCTGAGCGCGCCGTGCGGGAGGCCGTGAGCCTGTCCGCGTCCGAGGCGCTCAAGATGAAGGTCATCGACCTCGTCGCCGAAAACGTGCCCGATCTGCTCAGGCGGCTGGACGGCCGCAAGCTGAAGGTGTCGGATGCGGAGCGCGTGTTGCGGACCGCAGGGGTGGTCGCGACCCCGGTGGAGCCCGACTGGCGCACGCGGTTCCTGTCGGTCGTCACCGATCCGAGCATCGCCTACGTCCTCATCCTGCTCGGGATCTACGCCCTGGTATTCGAGTTTTCCAACCCCGGCCTCGTGTTTCCGGGCGTCGTCGGCGCGATCTGCGTGCTGGTCGCGCTCTACGCGTTTCATCTTCTGCCGGTCAACTACGCGGGCCTCGCGCTCATGCTGGTGGGCATCGCATTCATGGTGGGGGAGCTGTTTTTCCCCGCGTACGGGTCGCTCGGAATCGGCGGGGCGATCGCCTTCGTGATCGGCTCGGTGATCCTCATCGATACCGACGTTCCCGGCCTCGGCGTTCCTCTTTCGCTCGTGCTCGGGCTCGCCGCCGGGAGCGCAGCGTTCCTGTTCCTGGTGGTCGGCATGGCCTTGAAGGCGCACCGGCGCCCGGTCGTGAGCGGGCGCGAAGAGCTCCTCGGCAGCACCGGTGAGGCGCTCGAAGACTTCGAGCAGGAAGGCTGGGCGCGCATCCACGGCGAGACCTGGCGCATCCGCAGCGCGGCGCCCCTCAGGGCGGGTCAGCGCGTGCGCGTCGTTGCAATGCACGGCCTGCTGCTCGAGGTCGTGCCCGAGCCCTGATACGGCTTCCACGAACGGAGGGTTGATCATGTTCAGTTTCATTCTCGGCGCGCTGCTGGTCCTCGTCGTCCTCCTGGTGTGGGCTTTCAGGATCCTGCGCGAGTACGAGCGCGGCGTCGTCTTCAACCTCGGGCGCTACTGGGCGGTGAAGGGGCCGGGATGGTTCATCCTCGTCCCGGTGATCCAGCAGATGGTGAAAATGGACCTGCGCACGGTGGTCCTCGACGTGCCGCCGCAGGACGTGATCTCGCGCGACAACGTCTCGGTGAAGGTGAACGCGGTGGTGTATTTCCGCGTCGTCGATCCGCAGAAGGCCGTGATCCAGGTGGCGGATTTCCTCAATGCGACGAGCCAGCTCGCGCAGACGACGCTGCGCGCGGTGCTCGGCAAGCACGAGCTCGACGAGATGCTCGCCGAGCGCGAGAAGCTGAACGTCGACATCCAGAAGACCCTCGACGCGCAGACCGAAGCCTGGGGCATCAAGGTCTCGAACGTCGAGATCAAGGACGTCGACCTGAACGAGACGATGGTGCGCGCGATCGCGCGCCAGGCCGAGGCCGAGCGCGAACGGCGCGCCAAGGTGATCCACGCCGAAGGCGAGCTGCAGGCCTCGGAAAAGCTCCTGCAGGCGGCGCAGATGCTCTCGAAGCAGGCCGAGGCGATGCAGCTGCGCTACCTGCAGACCTTGAGCAACATCGCCGGCGACAAGACTTCGACCATCGTATTCCCGGTGCCCATGGATCTGATCACGCCGATGCTGGAGGCGATGCGCAAGAGGAACCCGTAAGGTTCGGGGCCGTCCAACGACCAAACCTCACTGCTATCCAAAGGAGCCGATCATGCCCTTCAATGCCCAACCCGGATTGCTGCGCGAAGTGCTGCGCTCCACGCGAGGCGTCTGGATCGCGCTGCTCGTGCTGGTGGCGATCGGCACGTTCTGGAACGTCCCGGCGCGCACGGGAGAACTCGCAGTTGCGCTGCCCGCGCCCGCGATCGACAATCCGAAGGCCGCGGGCCCCCTGCAGACCGCAGTGATCGCCGGCGGCTGCTTCTGGGGCGTGCAGGGTGTCTTCCAGCACGCCAAGGGCGTCAAGCAGGCGCTGTCCGGCTACTCGGGTGGAGAGAAGAGCAGCGCCGATTACGAGAAAGTCGGAAGCGGCCGCACCGGCCACGCCGAGTCGGTGCAGATCGTTTTCGATCCCAAAGAGATCTCTTACGGAGACATCCTGCGGATTTATTTTTCGGTCGCGCACGATCCGACCGAGCTCAACCGCCAGGGGCCCGATGTCGGCACGCAGTACCGCTCTGCGATTTTTTACGGCGACGCGTCGCAGCAGCGCATCGCGCAGGCCTATATCGACCAACTGCGGAAGGCGCGGGCGTTCGCCCGGCCCATCGTCACGCGCGTCGATCCGCTCAAGGGATTCTATCCCGCCGAAGCCTATCACCAGGACTTTCTGGTTCGCAACCCGACTTATCCGTACATCGTGATCAACGACCTGCCGAAGATCGCGAATCTCAAGCGGCTGCTTCCGGATCAGTATCGGGAGAAACCCGTCCTGACTGCGGCGGCATCCTAACCTGAAAAAACCGGCCGCAGATACTCGCAGCGATCGTGCAAGGCTTCAAACGTGACCATACTTCTTCAGAACCTCTTCTAGGCTCGCGCCCCGGCCGAGATCGCGCCGAATGCGCCCTTCCTTTGAAGTCATGCGCTCGGCCTCGGCCAGCACCTTCGCCGCGACCCGCTTCGGGATCACGATGACGCCGTCGGTGTCCGCCAGCACGAAATCGCCGGGGCGCACCTTGACGCGCTTGCTCGTTGCCCCCGGCATGTCGACGGGCACCTGCCAGTCCGCCACTTTCCAGCGGCCGATCGACTGCACCGGCGTGCGGTAGCGGGCGTAGACCGGAAACCTCTGTCTCGCGATCCACTCGATGTCCCGGATGCCGCCGTCGACGAGGGCGCCGGCGCAGCCGCGCCGCTTCATGCCGAGTGCGATCAGCTCGCCGAAAAAACATACGCCCCTGCCTTCGCCCGACCACACGGCGAGCTCTCCCGGGCCGACGCCGTCCACCGCCTTCATCTTCTGCGGATCGCCGCCCCCGGCATAGCGCGTCATGTGGCCGTGGATGGTATAGGCCCAGCCGCCCATCCTGCCCGCGTTCGCGGGATGGGGCGCGAATTGGGGCGCGAGCCCTTGGTCGGGGAGACCGAGCACGTCGAGCACGTCGGCGACGGTCGCCGTGTCCACCTTGAGATAGCGGGTACGGATAGAATCGCGTAGCTTGCGGACGGCGCTTTTGTTCACTTTCCCTTCTTACCGACTGGGGATCGATCCGGCCTCGCGGTAACACATCCGACCGCCGCAAGCCCTACAATTCCGCAGGGTACAGGAATGAAGAATTTAAGCACGCGCAGCAAGCTGATCCTCCTGGTCGTCGTTCCGGCGCTGCCGGTGCTCGCCCTCACCCTGTACAGCGCGTTCGAAGAGCGCGCCCTCAATCTCGCGGGCATTGCGCTCGTCACGATCCTGCTCGTGCTCGGGGCGTGGTACGGCACCGAAGTCTTCGTTCTCCGCAATATCAGAACGCTTCTCGATACCGCGCGGCGCGTACGATCCGGCGACCTCGGCGCGCGCACCGGCCTACACCACGAAAGGGACGAGCTCAACCAAGTCGGACGGGAATTCGACGAAATGGCCGAGACGCTGCAGCGGCGGGATTTGGAATTGAAGAAGGCGATGCAGGAGCTCCAGGAGCAGGCGATTACCGATCCGCTGACCGGGCTGCACAACACGCGCTACCTGCGAGAGCTTCTGCCAGGCGAGCTGCTGAGGGCCAAGCGCAAGGGCAGCCCGCTAGCGGTGATCATGATCGACGTCGATCACTTCAAGCGGGTCAACGATTCGCTCGGACACGAGGCCGGGGACCGGGTGCTCAGGGAGCTCGGCGCGCTGTTCAAGCAGAGTATCCGCGGCAGCGACATCGCCTGCCGCTACGGCGGCGAGGAGTTCGCAATCATTCTGGTCGATGCCACGTCCGAAAGCGCGCGGCGCAAGGCCGAAGACATTCGCGCGGCGGTCAAGCGCCTGAAGCTGAGCCACGGCGGTAAGCCGATCGGCGACGTTACCGTATCGCTCGGCGTCGCGCTGTTTCCCTACCATGCCGACCAGACGACCACCCTGTTGCGCAGGGCCGACGAAGCCTTGTATCAGGCAAAGGGTGCCGGACGCGACCGGGTCGCGGTCAGCGACGCAGGCGCCGCTCCGCAGGGGCGTGAAACCCCTAAGTCCCATAGCGCACCGGCGAGGTGAACTGCCCGAACGCGGCGAGCGCGCTGTAGCAGGCGAGCATCGCGGTCTTGGGATTGTCCGGGGAGGGCACGCTCTCGAAACGAAGATTGATCGTGCCCGTCTTGCCGCGGATCGTGATGAAGTGGGTGTTGAACTTCAGCGCCGGGTCGGCCACCACTTTCAGGCGCGTGCGGTCGAAGCCGATGCCGGCGAGTGAAAGCACCGCCGCGATGTTGACGTTCGCGGGAAAGTGCGGCACGCCCTCGCGCGCGGTGCCCTCGAACAAGGTCACCGGACCGGCGAGGCGCTCGAGATCGATTTTCATGCGCTCGACGTAGGCGATGCCTTTCCACGCCGCCGGCGGCTTGGTCACGGCGATGCTCACTTCGTCCACGCCGGCCGCGCAGGCGGCCTTGAGCGCGTCGAGTCCCCCGATCCCGCCCGAGGGAACGTAGAGCAGCGCATGGTGCTCCGCCGAAGCGCGCTCCAGGCGCCCGCGCAACCCGTCGTCGCACAGCGCCCCGCCCGAGAGCACGATGACGGCGATGCCGTTGGAGAGCAGCGCCTCGGCGTGCTCGCGCACGGCGTCGTGGGAGGCGGCTTCGATGACGACTTCGGGGCGGGCGGCGATCAGCTCGTCCACCCCGAGCACGAAGGGCACGCCGAACTCGCGAGCGAGCGCTTTGCCCCGGGAATTTTCGTTGCGGCCGGCGATCGCCACCACCTTGGCGCCGCCCATCTCGCCGCTGCGCGCGTGCTCTAGGAAGAGCCTCGCGATGACGCCGCCGCCGAGGAGGCCGACCCGCATGTCAGCCGCGCTGCGCTTTCTTCCTGAGCAGCCGCTCGCGCACCTTTTGCACGTCTACGATGAACCGCTCGTGCGTGCCGCGCGCGACCGCGTCGGGGCCGTCGTCGACCGTCGCCTCGAAGCTCACGCGCCTGCCATCGACGTTCGCGAGCTTGATGGAGATCGTGATTTCGGCACCGAGCAGCGCAGGGCCCACGTGCTCCCAGTTTACCCGGGTTCCGACCGAGTCCTCGCCCGGGTCGAGGTGTCCGAGCAGGAAGTCCCTGCACGTGTACTCGACGTCGCTGATGATGCGCGGCGTGGCGTAGACGCGGCAATCGTCGCCCATGAAGTTGATGACGCGAGGCTCGTCGACGGTGATTTTCCTCGTAACGGCGAGGCCGGGCTTCAAGCTGGGTTTCATTTTCGCTCCTGGCCGGGAATCTTCGGTATTCCGGCGTTATTATGCCTGCTGGGGAACCCGATGAGCTCGACGGAGAACCTGAGGCTAGGATTGAAGGGCGCTGCGGAGCTGGTCGTGCGCGAGGAGCACACCGCGCCGCGCGTCGGCAGCGGCCGCGTGCATGTGCTCGCCACTCCGGTGATGATCAACGTGATCGAGGCCGCGGCGCTCGCCGCGATCGAGCACTTACTACCCGAGGGCCATCAGTCGCTCGGCACGCGCCTGGATATCCGGCACTTCGCGGCGACGCCCGTGGGGATGCGCGTGCGCGCGGAGGTCGAAGTCATGAAAGTGGAAGGGCGTACTGTCACGTTCCGCGTGGCGGTGGGCGACGAAAAGGAACCGATCGGCGACGGCACGCACGAGCGCATGGTCGTCAACGTGGCGCGATTCGATGTGCGCGTGCAGGACAAGGTCGCGATGGTGCGCGGCCGGGCCTGAAGCGGACCTCCGAGGGCGTCAGGCCAGCGCCCGCGTGGCGATTTCGAGCACGCCTTTCGAAACGCCCTTCGCGCTGCTGATGCGCTCGAGCGCGGTTCGCGCGTGCGCCTGGCGCCCGGCGTCGAACTTTTTCCAGCGATCGAAGCCGCGCGCCATGCGCGCCGCGACCTGCGGGTTGATCGCGTCGAGCGCGATCACCTGCTCGGCGAGGAACGCGTAGCCGGAGCCGTCGGCCGCGTGGAAGTGCACCTGGTTGCCGCGGAATCCGCCGATCAGTGCGTACACTTTGTTGGGGTTCCTGATGTTGAAGGCCGGGTGGGTCATCAGGCGCTTCACGTCGGCGAGCGCCGAAGGCAGCCGCGCCGTCGCCTGCACCGCGAGCCACTTGTCCACCACCAGAGGCTCGGTCTCCCACTTGCCGTAGAAGGCATCCAGCGCCCGCGCCCGCTCCGGGCAGTCGCAATTGGCGAGCATGCACAGCGCCGCGAGCGCGTCGGTCATGTTGTCCGCGGCCTCGAACTGCTTCATGCATAGCGCGCGCACGCCGGCGTCCTCGAGCTCCATGAGGAGGCCGAGCGCAGAGTTCTTCAGCGCACGCCTGCCGGCGGAGGCCGCATCGGGCGAGTAGGGACGTGCGCTCCCGTGTGCGCGGTAGACCGCGTGCAGTTCCTCCTTGAGCGCGGCGGCGAGGCGCCGCTTGAGCCCGTCGCGCACCGCGTGGATCGCGTCCGGGTCGGCCACCGGCACCTGCTCGGCGATATAGTTCTCCGAAGGCAGCGCGAGCATTTCGGCCGCGAACGCCGGATCCCTCGATGAGTCGGACACCACGCGCGCGGCCGCGTCGACGAAATCGCGCGGCATTTCGAGCGCACGCCCGCCCTGCGCCGCGGCGATTCCGCGGAGCACGATGCCCAGGGCAAGTCGCTGCCCGGCCTCCCAGCGGTTGAAGGCGTCTGAGTCGTGCGCCATGAGATGCGTGAGCTCCGTCTCGGTGTAATCGTGCGTGACGATCACCGGAGCGGAAAAATTGCGCAGCAGGGAGAGCACGGGCTTCGCCGCGATATTCTCGAAAACAAAGCGCTCCTCGGGCGCCTTCACCGACAGCACGCGCGTGCCTTCGGCGAGCAGATCGCGGCCGTCCGGCCCGACCAGCCCGACCGCGAATGGGATGTGGAAAGGCAGCTTCGTTTCCTGTCCCGGCGTAGGGGGGCAGGACTGCCTTACCGAGAGCACATAGGTTTTTTGGGCGGCGTCGTGCTCGCCCGTGACCTCCAGTACCGGCGTCCCGGCCTGGTCGTACCATCGCATGAACTGGGAGAGGTCAGCGCCCGCGGCATCGGCCATCGCCTGCACGAAATCGTCGCAGGTCACCGCCTGCCCGTCGTGCCGCGCGAAGTACAGGTCCATCCCTTTGCGGAAATTCTGCGCGCCGATCAGCGTGCGGATCATGCGCACGACCTCCGCGCCTTTCTCGTAGACGGTGCTCGTGTAGAAATTGTTGATCTCCATGTAGGAAGCCGGCCGCACGGGATGCGCCATCGGCCCGGCGTCCTCGGCGAACTGACCGCCGCGCAGCTCGCGCACCTCGCGGACGCGCTCGACCGCCCGGGAATAGTTGTCCGCGCCGAACTCCTGGTCGCGGAATACGGTGAGCCCTTCTTTGAGCGACAACTGAAACCAGTCGCGGCAGGTGACGCGGTTGCCGGTCCAGTTGTGAAAGTACTCGTGCGCGATCACGCGGTCGATGCCGAGGTAATCGTCGTCGGTGGCGGTGTCTGGCCGCGCGAGTACGTACTTGGTGTTGAAGACGTTGAGGCCCTTGTTTTCCATCGCGCCCATGTTGAAGTCGCCCACGGCGACGATCGCATAATCATCGAGGTCGACTTCCAGGCCGAACACGTCCTCGTCCCACTTCATGGATTTCTTCAGCGCCTGCATGGCGAAGCCGCACTGGTCGAGCTTGCCCGGATCGACGTAAATTGCGAGGCGCACCCGCCGCCCCGAGCGCGTGACGAATTGGTCCTCGAGCTTGTCGAGCTTCGCCGCGACCATGGCGAAAAGATACGAGGGCTTGGGGAAGGGGTCCTGGAACCTCGCCCACTTGCGGGCGCCCGCTTCATCGCCACTTGCGACGAGGTTGCCGTTCGACAGCAGCACCGGATACTTGTTGCGGTCGGCGTGTATCGTCACCGAATACTTCGCCATCACGTCCGGCCGATCGATGAAGTACGTTATTCGCCGGAAGCCTTCCGCCTCGCACTGGGTGAAGAACCCGCTCTCCGCTCCGTACAGGCCGGTCAGCTTGGTGTTCGTGCGTGGGGTGATCCTGCACGCGGTTTCCAGCACGAACCGCGGGGGCGGTTTTGCGATCGCAAGGTGCAGCTCCCCGAGAGCGTAGTCGCCCGCGGCGAGCTTCTTGCCGTCCAACGCGGCCGACTCGAACTCGAGCTCCTCGGCGTCGAGAACGAGGGGCGCGCTCGGATCGGCAGACCTGGGATTGCGCGAACCTTTGAGACGGGAGCGGACGCGAGCGTGATCCTCGAACAACTCGATGTCGAGATCGACGGTCTCGATCAGAAAGGCGGGCGGCGCGTAGTCCTCGAGTCGAATTGGGACGGGCGCGGGATCACGCATCGGTGGTGTTTTCCCGCTATGCCTCTGGAAGGGGGATGAACTCGTCGTCCCCCGGAACCCGGTCGAAGCGTTGCTCGCGCCAGCGAACCTTGGCCTCCTCCAGGAGCTCGCGCGAGCTCGCGACGAAGTTCCACCAGATCAGGCGCTCGCCGTCCGCTTTTTCCCCGCCGATCAGCATCAGGCGGGCGCGCGTCAGGGCCTTCACCTCCACCGGCTCGCGATGCGCGATGACCGCCATGTGCTGCGCAGGGAGAGGCGTGCCGGCCACGGTCACGTCCCCCTCGAGAGCGTATACGGCGCGCTCTTCGTGCCCGGCCTCGAGCTCGAAGGCGCGGTGTGCGTCGATCTCGACGCCTACGAAGAGGGTTTGGCTGAACACGGGTGCGGGCGAACGCTTTCCGAAGGCGCTGCCCGCGACGACACGCAATTCCACGCCCGGGGCGGAGACGCGCGGCAGCGTCGCCTTGGGATGATGGCTGAACGCGGGATCGACGAGCTCGTTCTTTTTCGGGAGCGCGACCCAAGTCTGCAAGCCCTGCAGGCGCGCGCCGGCGCGGCGCAGCTCCGGCGCAGTGCGCTCTGAATGGACTATGCCGCGGCCGGCGGTCATCCAGTTGACATCACCCGGGGCGATCGCCTGCACCGTGCCGAGGCTGTCACGGTGCAGGATTTCGCCTTCGAACAAATAGGTGACCGTCGCCAAGCCTATGTGCGGATGCGGGCGCACGTCGATGCCGCTGCCCGGCGCGAAAACGGCAGGACCCATGTGATCGAAAAAAATGAATGGACCGACCATCCGGTGCGGCATTCCGGGGAGGATTCTGCGCACCGAGAACCCGCCGAGGTCGCGGGTGTGCGGCTTGAGCAGGGAAAGGCCGCTTGCGCTCATGCGAGGCGGCGGTTTTCCTTCAGCATCTTCTCGCACTCCGCGGCTGTCGTCGGTATCGAGAAGTAATAGCCCTGGATCTCGTCGCAGCCGTTCGCCGCGAGCAACTCGAGCTGCTCCTGGGTTTCCACGCCCTCGGCCACGACCTTCAGTTTGAGGCTGTGCGCGAGGCCGATGATCGCGAGGGTGATCATCGCGTCCTCCGGGTCCGTGGTGATGTCGCGAATGAAGGAGTGGTCGATCTTGAGCGCGTCGATCGGGAAACGCTTCAGGTACGCGAGGCTCGAATAGCCCGTGCCGAAATCGTCCACCGAGATCTTCACGCCCGAGTCTTTCAGCCCGCGCAGCGTGCGCGCGGCGCCTTGGGGATCGCTCATCAGCAGGGACTCGGTGAGCTCGAACTCTACGAGCGACGGATCGATGCCCGCCTCGCGCAGGATGTGCCGCACGATAGACTCGAAGTCTTTCTGCTGGAACTGGCGCGCGGAGAGGTTCACCGTTACGGGCAATACCGCGAGGCCGCTCCGCTGCCATGCCTGGATCTGCGCGCACACTTCGCGCAACACCCTTTCGCCCACCGGCACGATCAGGCCCGTGTCCTCGAGAACCGAAACGAATTCTCCCGGCAGGATCAGACCCTTCTCGGGATGCCGCCAGCGCAGCAGCGCCTCGAAGCCGCAGATGAGGCGGGTCTCGAGGGCCACCTTGGGCTGGTAGTGGAGGAGGAACTCCTGCTGATCGATCGCCCGGCGCAGCGCCGCCTCCATCTGCACGCGCGCGAGCGCCCGCTCGTTCATCTCGCGGGTGAAGTACTGGTAGGTGTTGCGGCCCTGTTCCTTGGCACGATACATGGCGGTGTCGGCGTTCATGACCAGGGCTTCGGGGTTGTCGCCGTCGGCCGGAAACAGGGTGATGCCGATGCTCGCGCTGACATAGGTGTCGTGCGAATCGAGCTTGAACGGCCGGGCGAGGGCGTCCAGGACTTTTTGCGCAACGACGCCGGCGTCCCCCGGTTTTGCAAGGTCCGACACGATTGCGCCGAACTCGTCGCCGCCGAACCGGCCCACGGTGTCGCCGCTGCGCACGCACTGCGAAAGACGCTCGGCCGCTTCCTTGAGGAGCTTGTCCCCAGCGCTGTGTCCCTGGGTGTCGTTCACCAGCTTGAAGCGGTCAAGGTCGATGAAGAGCACCGCCATGGGTTGCCCGCTGCGTCGCGCGTGCGCCACGGTTTTCAACAGGCGGTCGTGGAAGAGGTGCCGGTTGGGCAGGCCGGTCAGAGAGTCGAATTGCGCGAGACGCTCGAGGCGCTCCTCCGCGCTCCTGCGCTCGATCGCGACCGCCAGTATGTTCGCCACGCTCTGCAGGAAGCTCGCGTCGTCCACGCCGAATTGGTGCGCGCCGCGCGAGTGCGCGCTGAGTATTCCGAACGTTCCGGCCGTTCCGAATATGGGGACCTGGATGCCGCTGCGCACGCCCAACCGCAAAAGGGGGGAATCCGAGAATCGCTCGTCCTTCGCCAGATCTTCGGTGATGAGAGGCTCGCGGCGCGACAGCACGAATTCGAGGCGGCCCTCCGGGCGTATGGCCACCGTCCGGCGCGCCATCGTCTCGCTCGGCCAGCCCGATGCCGCCTTGATGAGAAGTTGTTTGGCGCTTTCGTCGAGCTCGAGCACGGTGCAGAAGTCGGCCTTGAGCGCCACCGTGACGAGCTCCACGGCACGGGCGAGCACGTCTTCGACGTCGGAACTCGCGAAGGCCTGCTGGCCGAACTCGGCGATGAGGCGCTGCCGCAGCGCCTGGTTGTGGATTCTCTCCTCGGCCTGTTTGCGCGAGCTGATGTCGGCCATCGCGCCGATCATGCGCACCGCCCGTCCCGCGCCGTCCAGGATCACCTGCCCGCGGTCGAGCACGTGGACGAAACTGCCGTCGTGCCGCCGGAACCGGTACTCGTCGCTCCAGTACTCTCCGCCCGCGCCGATCACGCGATGCACTCCGGCGATGACCCGCCCCTGGTCGTCGGGATGGATGCCCTCGTACCAGGATTTGATCGTGCGGTCCGCTCCTTCGCTCGGATGGCCGAATACCTTGGTGAAGTTCTCGTTCCACCAGATTTCGTCGGTGATCAGGTCCCAGTCCCAGATCACGTCGTTGGTGGCCCGCACCGCCATGTCGAAGCGCTCGTTGCTCTTGCGGAGCGCCTCTTCCTGGGCGATGCGCTCGCGGATGTCGCGCGCCGTGACGACGACGATCCAGCTGTCTCCGGAGCGCATCACGCGCTGCCTCGATTCGAACGGCAGCTTCGAGCCGTCCTTGCAGCGGTATTCGCTCCTCATGCCCTGCGTCGACCCGGTCGCGATCATCTCGTCGTAGGCGGCCTCCAGCTCCTTCCGGGTGACGGGCATGATGTCCTCCGGGGTCATCGCGAGAAACGCTTCGCGCGAGTACCCGAGATTCCGGCAAACGGTTTCGTTCACGTCGATAAAGCGCAGCGTCTTGCGATCGACGAGCAGGATCATGTCGTCCGACATGTCCATGGAAGCGCGAAAGCGCAGCAACGCCTCCCCGCTTCGCTTGCTCTCGGTGATGTCCCGGCCTATTCCGCGGTAGCCGCGGAAACGCCCCTCAGAGTCGAAGATCGGCTTGCCGCTGATGCTGGCGATTTGGAGCTTGCCCGCGTTGTCGAGGCGGTGCCATTGCAGATCGCGGAAGGGCTGGTGCGCTTGCAGCAGCGCGCGGTGCGCCGTCCAGTCGGCCTCGGTCATGTTGAGCGTGGGCAATTCCCATCGGGTCTTTCCCAAGACTGATTGCGTCAGAGTCCCGAGGCGCCGGTGGAGATTGTCGGAAACCATGGTGAAGCGGAAGTTCTCGTCCTGCTCCCAGTACCAGTCCGAAGAGAGCTCGGTGAGGTTGCGGAAGCGTTCTTCGCTTTCGCGCAGCACTTCCTCCGCCTGCTTGCGCTGCACGAACTGTCCGATCTGCGCGCCGATCACGTGGATCGCCTGCATCAGGTGCTCGTCCGGTTCGCGGATCTCGCTGCTGTTGAAAGCGAGAACGCCGATCGTTTTTCCTCCGGAATTCACCGGGAATACGAATGCGCCGTGCATCCCCGCTTCGATGGCGATCGCCTGCTGCCACACGCGAGCATCCCGAGTGACATCCGCGACCCACAAGGGCTCGCCCGATTGCCAGACCTTTCCGGCCAGCCCGACGCCCGGGATGTAGGCCACTTTGCGCGAGCGCTCGATATACAGATCGAACTGCGGTCCGGGCTTGCTCCAGGCCTCTGCAAAGCGCAGAGCGCCGGCTTCGTCGTCGACGCGGAAGAACCGCCCGCACTCCCAGTCCTCCGCCTCGCAAACCGTGCGGATCACGGCCTTGAGCGCCGCGGCGACGCTGTCGGCTTCCGTAACCGAGCGCGCCACCGTGTGCTCTAGCCAAAGCAGCTGCTCGGCGCGCCTGCGCTTGGTGATGCGGCGAGCGAGGCCGCGGTATCCGGTGAAAACTCCCGCACTGTCGAACGTGGGAACGCCGGTGCTCGAGAAAAAGTGCTCCGCGCCGTTCGCGTCGACCAGCCGCACCTGGAAATCGCTGAAGGGCTGGCGGGCATCGAGCAATCTGCGGTGTTCCTCCCACGTGCCGTTGAGAGGCTGCTCACCGAGCTCCCAGCGCGTCTTTCCGATTATCGAAGAGACGGCTTCGGCGGAATCGCCGTGCAAGAAGGCCCAGGTAAAGCGGTGGCTGGCATCCTGTTCCCAGTACCAGTCGCCGGACAATTCGGCGATGGCGCGAAAGCGCGCCTCGCTTTCGCCCGGCCCTTCGCTCGCCTGCTTCGGCGCGGGCCGGTCGTTGCCTTTCTGTCTGGGGCGGGCGGACTGTCTCATGCGAGCGGCCATTGTAGACCGGCCCCTACAGCCCGTCCTAACGCATCACCCGGTTCCGCCCTGCGCGCTTGGCGCGATAAAGGGCTTCGTCCGCGGCGCGTATCACCAGGGCCGGCCTGATGAGCGTATCGTCGCGCTCGGCTGCGCCGATGCTCACGGTCACCGACAGCGTCTTTTCCGGAGCCCGTGTTGCGCGAAGGCGTGATCCCGTCGCCCTCTCCTTGGGCCGGTCCCCGCCGCGCACCGCCATTCTATAGTCCTCGATGTCCTTGCGCAGTCGCTCCAGGTGCGGCAATGCCTGCTCGAGCGTGCGATCGGAGAACAGCACGCAGAACTCCTCGCCGCCGTAACGGTACGAAGTGCCTCCGCCCTCGATCGTCGCAAGGCGGGCGGCGACGAGCTTCAGCACCTGGTCGCCGATATGGTGTCCGTGGGCGTCGTTGAACTGCTTGAAATTGTCAACGTCTATCATGCCGATGGCGTAGGTCGGGCCGAGGCCCGTGAGGCGCTCCTCGAGCGCGCGGCGGCTGGGCAGGTTCGTCAATTCGTCGCGGAAGGCGAGGCGGTGCGATTCCTGGAGCACGGCGGCGAGCAGGATCACGCCCGCGGCGGACATGAACGCGCCGAACGCGAGCGGCGCCGCTGCCCATTCGCAGCCGATGAAGAATGCGACCAGCGCCGCCGCGATGCCCATGTCGAGCGGCCGCGGCTCCTTGCGCAGTTCCTTGGGTCCGCGACGGGGCCACGTCCTCGCCAGGGCTGCAGCGAACGCCGCGACGAGCATGATTCGCGCGACGATCGGCGTCGGCGGTGAGCGCAGCAACCAGTGATCGAGCACGTCGCGCCACGCCGTGCCCGAGAGGCTCGAGCGGCCGGCATACGCGATCCAGATCACCACCAGGATTTCAGCCAGGCCCAGCAGGACCCAGCGATAATTCCGATATTGACGCACCCCGCGCTCCGGAAAGGCGAGCGCGAGCAGCACGTTGAAGGGCACGAGCACGGCGAAAGCGGTCAGCACCGCCCGCAAGGCGAAACTCTCCCGACCCAGGTCCGAGGCCAGACTGTAGCCGGCGTAAGCGGCCAAAAGCGAAGCCAGCATGATGAGAGCGCGGCTGCGGTTGAACCACGCGCTGATGGCCGTCCCGAGGAGCAGCACGATATAAGGCCCCACGCCGATCAGGCCGGAGAGCGAGCGCGGGAGCGCGTGGCTTGCCGCGACTGCGAGTGCGGCCGCAAGGAGGATCAGGGCCGGCACCGCTACCAATTGCAGGGTTCGAAGGAGCAAGGGGTTCCAGAGGCGTTCGGGGGAGACTATTTCTTTGATTCGTCTCAAGTTATCGTGGTTTCCTGACACTGGATGTCCGGTTTACCCGATGGACGATTCCCGCCCGTCCGTTTAGCCTCAAGCCGCCGAGGCAGGCGCATTGAAAAACCGTCAGAATTATAGATTCGGCAGGGGAGCAGCGTGGAAGATTTTTCAAAGCCGGAGAGACCGATGAACGATTTCGGGCGCAGGAGAGAGGACTGGGTCATCGAGGAATCGCCCTACCTGCTCGGGATCGTCGCGCTCGATCTGAGGCTCAAAAACCTGAATCGAACCTGGGAAAAGTTCCTCGGATATCCTCGCGCATTGCTGCTGGGAAAACCGCTCACCAAGCTCATCGATCAGGGCGAGCAGGCCGCGGCGCTGATGCTCGTGAATACGCGCCTGGTCGCAGAAGCGAGACCGATCGAATTCTCGCTACGGTGCAGCGACGGATCGTACCGGTGCTTCGAGTGGGAGCGACGGCCGGCGCGCGGAGAAGAAGGGATGTTCATCACCGGGCGGGACATCACCGAGCGCAAGAAAAAGGAGACCACCGCCAACCTGCAGAAGTACCTCCAGGCTAAGAAAGCGGAGCGCTCGGCTTGAGCTCGATCTAGACGAGCGCGGGCGAGCGCCGCCCCTTCAGAAAGTCGCCGAGCACTTTCGCCGTATGGCCCGTTTGCCGCGCGGCCATCAGCGCTTCCACCGGTCCCTGCACGACCACTTGCCCGCCTCCCTCGCCGCCTTCGGGCCCGAGATCGATGATCCAGTCGGCTTCCGCGATCACATCCAGATTGTGCTCGATCACCACTACCGTGTTGCCCGCGTCCACGAGGCGGTGCAGTACGCGAAGGAGTTTTTCGACGTCGGCCATGTGCAGCCCGACGGTGGGTTCGTCCAGGACGTAGAGCGTTTTGTTGTCGACACCGCCGCGACCGGAACGTGATGCGGCGTTGCCTTGCGCATCGGTGCGGACCTTGGAAAGTTCGGTGACGAGTTTGATGCGCTGCGCCTCGCCGCCGGAAAGCGTCGGGCTCTGCTGGCCGAGCGTCAGATAACCCAAGCCCACGTCCTGCAGCAATCGCAGCGCGTGATGGGTCGAGGGGTGCGCGGCGAAAAATTCGACCGCTTCGTCCACGCTCATCGCCAGCACTTCGCCGATCGATTTTCCCTTCCAGCGCACCGTGAGCGTCTCAGGATTGAAGCGCGCGCCGCCGCAGGCTTCGCAGGTCACTTTTACCTCCGGCAGGAAGCTCATCTCGATCTTCTTGATTCCCTGGCCTTCGCAGGCCTCGCAGCGCCCGCCCTTGGTGTTGAACGAAAAGCGGCTGGCGCTCCAGCCGCGCATTCGCGATTCGTTCGCCTCGGCGAACAGGCGCCGGATCGCGTCCCAGAAGCCGACATAGGTGGCCGGGCACGAGCGCGGCGTCTTGCCGATCGGCGTCTGATCGACTTCGAGCACGCGGCCGACGGCTTCCGCCCCGTGGATCGCGCGGCAGCCCGATGGCGGCGCGGTCCTCTCCTGTCTGCGCTCGCTCACCATTCTTGAAAGATTCGCATAGAGCACGTCGCGGGCAAGGGTCGACTTGCCCGAGCCCGAGACGCCGGTGATCACGCTCAACCTCGCGAACGGCACGCGCAGGGCTATGCTTTTCAGGTTGTGCAGCGACGCGCCCACGATCTCGAGGGAAGGCGTATCGTGCGCGACCGGGCGCGGCGGATGCAGCGGATGCATGAGCGGATTCTTGAGAAATCGTCCCGTGGCCGAATCGGCGTTTCGCACGAGATCCTCGGCCGAACCTGCCGCGATCACGCGGCCACCCTGCTTTCCCGCGCCGGGACCGAGATCGATCACGTGCGAAGCGCGCCGGATGGTGTCCTCGTCGTGCTCGACCACGACGAGCGTGTTTCCCTTGGCTTGCAGCTTTTCCAGGGTGTCGAGCAGGATCCGGTTGTCGCGCGGATGCAGGCCGATCGTGGGTTCGTCCAGGATGTAGCACACGCCGCGCAGGTTCGAGCCGAGCTGCGAAGCCAGGCGGATGCGCTGCGCCTCGCCGCCGGAGAGCGTCGGCGCCGAGCGGTCGAGCGAAAGGTAGGAGAGGCCCACCTCAGCCAGGAACGAAAGGCGCGAGCGCAGCTCCGCGACGATGTCGCGTGCGATCTCGGCTTCGCGGCCGGAAAGCGCCAGGCCGCGGAAAAGCGCTTCGAGCTCGCCCACGGGGAGCGCGACGAGCTCGGAGATCGAGCGCTCCTGGTAGCGCACCGCGAGAGCCTCGCGGTTGAGGCGCCTGCCCTCGCAGGCGGGGCAGGCCTCGTCCACCTCCAGCCATTCGATCCACGAGTCGAGCACGTGGTCCTCGGTACCGCTCTTCTCGCGCTCCTCGTCCCATTCCACGCGGTCGAGCTCGAGGCCCGTGCCGTAGCACTCTGGGCACCAGCCGTGCTTGGAGTTGAAGGAGAAAAGCCGCGGGTCGAGCTCGGCGAAGCTGCGCCCGCAGGACGGGCAGGCTCGCTTCGTGGAGAAGGCGCGCTGCGGGAGGTCCATTTCCACGCGGGCCGACCGGGATTTCGCCGCAGCCTCGGCGAGGCGGTCGAGTCCCGCAAGCACGTGCACCACACCCTTGCCGAATTCCAGGGCAAGGGCGAGCGCCCTGCGGATCTCAGCTTCATTGCCCGCGGCGATGCGCAGGTCGGCGACCGGCAGCTCGAGGGTGTGCTCCCGGAAGCGCGACAGGCGCGGCCACTGGTCGGTCGGCAGGAATTCGCCGTCCACGCGCAGGAACGCGTATCCACGGCCAGCAGCCCATTTGGCGAGATCGGTGTAGTAGCCCTTGCGGTCGACGACGAGCGGGGCGAGCAGCCCGACGCGTTGCCCCTTGTACTCGCGCAAGAGGCGCGCCGCGATGGCGTCTTCGCTCTGCGGCTCGATCGGCACATTGCAGTCGGGGCAGTACTGGAGCCCGAGCTTGACGTAGAGCAATCGGAGGAAATGATAGATCTCGGTGAGCGTCGCGACCGTGCTCTTGCTTCCGCCGCGGCTGGTGCGCTGCTCGATCGCGACGGTGGGCGGAATTCCGAAGATCGCGTCCACGTCGGGGCGCGCCGCGCTCTGGACGAACTGGCGCGCGTAGGCGTTGAGCGACTCGAGATAGCGCCTCTGGCCCTCGGCGAAAAGGATGTCGAAGGCAAGCGTGGATTTGCCGGAGCCGGAAACGCCGGTGACGACGGTGAACTCGTTGCGCGGGATCTCGACATCGATGGATTTCAGGTTGTGCTCGCGCGCGTTGTGGACCCTGATCGAGTCGCTGATGCGAGCCTGCAGCGGCACGCCAGCGTCGGCCGCGCGAAGAGCTGCGGGTCTCGCCAGCGCCGCTTCGTATTCGCACAGCGCCTTGCCGGTGTGCGAGCTCGCGTGCTTCGCGACTTCCGCCGGCGTTCCGGTGCAGACGATCGCGCCGCCGGCGTCGCCGCCCTCGGGGCCGAGGTCGATGAGCCAGTCGCAGGCGCGGATGACGTCGAGATTGTGCTCGATCACGACGAGCGAATGTCCCGCGGCGATCAACTGGCGGAAAGCGGAGAGCAGCTTCGCGACATCGTCGAAATGCAGGCCGGTGGTGGGTTCGTCGAAAAGAAACAACTTGCCTCGTTCCCCCCTCACCGTGTTGCTTGCGGCTTCGACCAGATGCCCGGCCAGCTTCAGCCGCTGCGCCTCGCCGCCGGAGAGCGTCGGCACCGGCTGGCCGACGCGCAGGTATTCGAGCCCGACGTCGGCGAGCGGTTTCAAGGCGCGCTGGACTTCGGGATAGTCTCGGAAGAAAGCCAGCGCCTCGGATACCGTCAGCTCGAGCACGTCGGCGATCGATTTCCTTGCCACCACGACTTCGAGCACCTCGTCGCGGAAGCGCCTGCCGTTGCAGTCGGGGCAGCGCAGGTACACGTCGGAGAGGAACTGCATCTCGACGTGCTCGAAGCCGTTCCCCCCGCAGCTCGGGCAGCGGCCGTTGCCGGAGTTGAAGCTGAAGGTGCCGGCGGTGTACTTGCGCTCTTTCGCGAGCGGCTCTCTCGCGTAGATGTTGCGGATCGCGTCCCAGGCGCCGACGTAGCTCGCGGGGTTGGAGCGCGTGGTGCGCCCGATCGGCGTCTGGTCGACCATCACGACGTCCCCGATCAACGCGTGCCCGCGCAGCTCGCGGAACGTCCCCGGCGCCTCGGTCGGCCTGCCCTTCGCCTTTCGCAGCGCTGCGTAGAGCACGTCCTGCACCAGCGTGGATTTCCCCGAGCCCGACACGCCGGTGATGCACACCAGCCGCTCGAGCGGAATGCCGACGTCGATGTCTTTCAGGTTGTGCTCGGCCGCGCCGAGGAGCTCGATCTTCGCCGCTTTCCTGTCCGGTGCCGCCGCCTTGCCGCTGCCAGCGCGTTTTCTCCCGGAGAGATATTCCGCCGTAAGCGTTTTCGACTGCTTCAGCTCGTCGGGCGTGCCGAAGAACACGATCTCCCCGCCGCGCTCGCCGGGACCGGGCCCCATGTCCAGGATGCGGTCGGCGGCGAACATGATCTGCGGGTCGTGCTCGACGACGACGAGCGAATTTCCCGCGTCGCGCAGGCGCTGCATCACGCCGATGACGCGGCCCATGTCGCGCGGGTGCAGGCCGATCGAGGGTTCGTCCAGCACGAAGAGCGTATTGACGAGCGAAGTGCCGAGCGCGGTGGTGAGATTGATGCGCTGCACTTCGCCGCCGGAGAGAGTGCGCGATTGCCGGTCGAGCGTGAGGTAGCCCAGGCCGACTTCCTGCACGTAACGCAGCCGCGCGCGGATTTCGGTGAGGAGGAGGTCTGTCGCCTCGTCCAAGGGGGCGGGAAGATGGAGTTCCTCGAAGAACGCACGCGTGCGCTCGGCGGGCAGAAGCACGAGGTCGTGCACGGTGAGGCCGGGAAGCGCGCGCAGCACTTCGTCCGAGAATTTCGCGCCTTGCGGCATGAAGCGCCGCGCAGGATCGAGTACCCGATCGGCATCCTCCTTCGTCCCGACGCGCCACAGCAGCGCCTCGGGCTTCAGGCGGGCGCCGCCGCAGGCCGAACAAGGCGTGTAGGCGCGGTAGCGCGACAAGAGCACGCGCACGTGCATTTTGTAGGCCTTGGTCTCGAGCCACCGGAAAAAGCGCGCGACGCCGTACCACACGCCCGGCCAGGATTTTCTCCAACTCAGCCACTCGGGCTCGCCTTCGAGCACCCATGCGCGCTCCCTTGCGGAAAGACCGCGGAAAGGAACGTCGAGCGGCACGCCGCGCTTCTTTGCGTACTTCTCGATGTCGTCCTGGCACTCGTGAAAGCTGGGGGATTGCCATGGGCGGATCGCGCCTTCGCGCAGCGTCTTCGATTCGTCCGGGACGATGAGGCCATAGTCGATGCCGATCACGCGCCCGAAGCCGCGGCAGGTCTCGCAAGCGCCGAGCGGCGAGTTGAAAGAGAAAAGACTTGGTAGCGGCTCGGAATAGTGAATATCGCAGTCAGGGCAGTGCAGGTCCGAGGAGTAGCGCCAGGGCGCGCCGGCCTTGCCGTCCGTGTCCAGCGGATAGACGTTGACCTTCCCCTGGCCGATCTTGAGCGCAGCCTCGACGCCTTCGATCACACGCGCCTTCTCCGCCGAGGACATCTTCACGCGATCCTGAACGACCTCGAGCAGTGTGCCGGTGCGCGCGTGGATACGGTCGTAGCCCTGAGCCTTGAGCAGCGCCTGGACTTCGTCTTCCTTGAAGTTCTTCGGCACCGTCACCGGAAAGGTGACGATCAGGCGCGGATCGCCCGCGGTTTCGGCCTGCGCAGCGAGCTGCCCGTATACGGAGGCCGGCGTATCGCGCCGCACGGGCCGGCCGCAGCCGCGGCAAAAGAGCTGGCCCGCACGCGCGAAAAGAAGCTTCAGGTGGTCGTTCAGCTCGGTCATCGTGCCGACCGTCGAGCGCGAGGTGCGTACGGGGTTGGTCTGGTCGATGGCGATCGCGGGGGGAATCCCCTCGATCGCATCGACTTGGGGCTTGTCCATGCGGTCGAGGAATTGCCGCGCGTAGGGGCTGAAAGTCTCCACGTAACGCCGCTGCCCCTCGGCGTAGAGCGTGTCGAAAACGAGCGAGGATTTTCCCGACCCCGACACGCCGGTGACGACGACGAGCTCGTTCGTCGGTATCTCGAGCGAGAGATTCTTGAGGTTGTTCTGGCGGGCGCCGCGGATGACGATCGCGGGGTCGTAGCGGCGTTGCAGCATACCGCTATTTTATCGCCTAGTAGCCGAAGAACTCGTCCGTGTGGATCGCCTCTTCTGCAACGCCCGCGGCGACGAGCATTTTCTGCATCGCCTCCACCAGCCCGGGCGGCCCCGCGACGTAATAGACGTTCGCGGCGAGGCCCTTCAGGTGGCGCTCGAGCATGGCGCGGTCGAGAAAACCGGTCTCGCCGCTCCAGGGCCGTCTCGACTTGTCCATTTCGACCATGGTGCCCACGAAATGGCAGCGGGAATGACGCTTGGGGAGCGCCGCGAGCTCCTCGAGAAAAGCCGCGTCCTCGGGCCTGCGGTTGGAGTAGAAAAGCCACAGGTCCCGGGCGAGCCGCGTGTGCGCCCCCTCGCGCAACATGCTCACGAATGGCGTGATGCCTATGCCCCCCGCGAGGTATGCCGCGGGCCTCGCGTCCGCGGGATCGAGCGTGAACATGCCCGCCGGGCCGCGCAGGCCGACCCGGCCGCCGGGCGGCATTCCCTTGAGCACCCGCTTGAACGCCGTGTCGCGCATGCGCGTCGCGATCACGAGCTCGTTCTCGTGGGGGGCGCTGACGATCGAGAAGGTGCGGGAGTTGCCCTTGGCGTCGCTCTCGGGCGGATCGATCAAGGACACGTTCATCGATTGTCCGGCCGTGAACTTGAACCCCGCGGGCTTGGCGAAATGAAACGCCATCGTGCCTTCGGCGACAGTCTCGCTGCGGGTGAGCGCGGTTTCGTATTTGGGCATCGCAGCTCTTTCTCCGGTCAGACTGGATCTTCCTGGGCCCAGGCGATCCGGTGATAGTCGAAGTCCTTGGGGATGGTGGGCTTCACCACCTCGAAGTAGGGCGAAATGTCGAAGTCGCGAGGCGTAAACAGGCTGTGGTGCCGAATGTGCATGACTTCGTGATAGCAGTCGTTGCAGCCGGGCGTCCCGTCGTGGACGTACTTGACCTCGGGCAGGATCGGGTAGTGCACCGACTGGAACGCCTGGGCGACCAGCGTCGAGCAGATGGCGCGCGTCGGGTCGCCGCTGCCGAAGGCGAGCATGCGACGGCGCCAGCGCACCGGAACGGGCGGCGTGGGCATCAGATAGCGCGCAAGATCGAAAACGTTCTTCAGGTCGTAGCGGCCGCCGATGTGCGAGACGGCGAAGTTGATCACGGCCTTCAGATCCTCCTTCGAGAGGCCCACCGGCCGGCAGATGCGGGTGTTCATGCCGGAAACGTCTGACAACGGTACGGCGCGAATCCCGTAGAGTATGTCGGCTTCGACCAGCACCCCGGGCTTTTCGCCCGGTGCGGGCGGTCCGAGGGCATCGCCGATGTAGAACATCGCGTGCGACCAGGTCGATTGCGTCAGGTATTTTATGGCGACGCTGACGCGCGTATTCCCTTCGACGAGCAGGACATCGCCCGGCTCGAGTGCGGCCCCGAGCTGCTCGAGCGAGGCGGCCGCAGTCTGGGCGCCGCGGATCGGCGCCGCGAGGTAGCGGGCGAGGCGTCCGCCCATCCATCGGAGTACGGGGTTCATGTGTAGCTTTGCGGCTCTTTTTCTGCAGCGATTCGACGACGCTTCGACCCGCGGCGTTCCCGATTTTCCGAGAGCCTCATTTTATTACGGAGTTCCGGGAAGCACTTCCTTCTTTGGGCGTGTTCACTCCTGACGGGAACGCACGGAGCACGGTCTTCATCCAATGCACACGCGCACGTCACGGGAAGACAATGGTTCACAAAAGGAGGCTCTATGAAACATAAATCCATTTTGTTCGTGGGGGTTTTTCTATTCGCAGCGCTTACCCTTCTTCACGAGTCCAGCTTGCTCGCCGGGGAAGGACCCGAACATTCAAGAGACGACAAGAAAGTGGACCGCCAGGCGCAGGCCACGCTCGACCTGGGCAAGCAGATCTTTCGTTTCGATACCTTCGGTGACGAAGCCTGGTGGGGCGATACGCTCAAGCTGCATCAGGCGATCGCCGGTGTACGAAACGGCGGCGTCGGTCCGGGGGTGAGCCCGAAGACCGCGCTCGCAGTCGGCCTCAAAGTGGATGCGGACGCATTGCCCGAGCAGCTGAAGTCGCAGATCAGGGCGGGCAGGGTCAATCTCGACGATCCGGCGACGACGCTCGCGCTCCTCAGGCTCAACGCCGTGGTGGGCGTGACCGGTATTTTCGACGGAGCGGGCGGCATCAAATCGATGGGCGTCCAGTGCGCGCTGTGCCACTCGACCGTCGACGACTCCTTCGCGCCCGGAATCGGCAAGCGCCTCGACGGCTGGGCCAACCGCGACCTGAACGTCGGGCTCATCGTTTCGCTCGCTCCTAACCTCACCCCCATCGCCGAGCTGCTGCGAGTCGATGTGGCCACGGTCAAGGCGGTCCTGAACAGCTGGGGCCCCGGTCGCTTCGACGCCGAGCTCGACAAGGACGGCAAAGCCTTGCGTCCCGACGGCGGGCAGGCGGGCACCCTGATTCCGCCCGCGTTCGGCCTCGCCGGCGTGAACCTCCATACCTGGACGGGCTTCGGCTCGGTGCCGTACTGGAACGCCTACGTCGCCGTGACGGAGATGCACGGCTCGGGGACTTTCTTCGATCAGCGCCTGAGCGATCCGGTCCAGTATCCGGTGTCGGCGAGGAGCGGCTCGTGGAATACGCGCGACACGCCCGACTTGGTGACGGCCAAGCTTCCCGCCCTTCATGCCTATCAGCTCGCCCTCAAGGCGCCGAAGCCTCCCGTGGGGAGCTTCGACGCGGCTGCCGCAGAGCGGGGCAAGGAAGTCTTCGACGGCCCGGGCAAGTGCGCGACTTGCCACGTTCCGCCGCTGTTCACCGAAACGGGCCACAACCTGCACACGCCGGCCGAGCTCGGAATCGATTCCTTCCAGGCCGACCGCTCGCCGACCCACATGTATCGCACCGCACCGCTCGCGGGACTGTGGACGCACCAGAAGGGCGGTTTCTTCCACGACGGGCGCTTTGCCACTCTGCGGGACGTCATCGCGCACTACGACGTCGTCTTCAGGCTCGGGTTGACGGAGCCTGAAAAAGGCGACCTGATCGAGTACTTGAAGTCACTCTGAATGAAATAATGGGGCACGGGGACGCATAGTCCCCGAGTGCCCCGTTTGTTTTCGGTAGACCGGGAACGCGTCGGGCATAATCTTCATCCAATAGCGTGAAAAAGCGGCAAAGAGGTGCCCATGCAACCCGCGACAGAAGCAATCGCCTACGGCAAACTGACCGACCCGGAGCTGGCGCAGCGCATTTCGGCCGGCGACAAGCAGGCCTTCGAGCTGCTGATGCGCCGGCACAACCAGATCCTCTACCGCACCGCGCGCAGCATCCTCAAGGACGAGGCCGAGGCCGAGGACGCGGTGCAGGAAGCCTATCTGCTCGCGTACCGGGGGATGAGCGGGTTCCGCGGCGACGCGAAGCTGTCCACCTGGCTGGTCCGCATCGTCGTGAACGAAGCCATCGCGCGTGCGCGCAGGCGCAAGCGTGGGGCCGAAATCATCCAACTGAGCGGAGAGACGCAGGAGGACAGCGAAGCCGCGGAGGGAAACATGAACGAAACCTTACCGGAGCAGCCCGAAGGCGCCGCGCAGCGCGCGCAGACGCGCCGGCTGCTCGAGTCGAAAATCGACGAGCTGCCCGACGCGTTCCGGACCGTGTTCGTGCTGCGCGCGCTGCAGGAGCTCTCCGTCGAGGAATCCGCCGCTGCGCTCGGCATCCCGGAGGCGACCGTGCGCTCGCGCTTTTTCCGCGCGCGGGGCCTTCTGCGCGAGGCGCTCTCGAAGGAAATCGACCTCGCCTACGGCGACGCATTCGCTTTCGCCGGAGCGCGCTGCGACCGCATCGTCGCGGGCGTGATGGCGAAGCTCGAAGAAAGCGGAAAACCCTAATCGGACCACCCACAGGAGAAAACCATGAACCCCTCGAAAATCGCCGTCGCCCTCGCAGCCTCGCTTTTCCTCGTCACCGCCTACGCCCAGGGCGGTCCGTCCGATCCGCAGATCGCCGGGATCGTAGTCACGGCGGACCAGATCGACATCGACGCGGGCAAGCTCGCCAAGTCCCACACCAAGAACAAGGAAGTCTCGAAGTTCGCGCAGCTGATGATCACCGACCATACCGCGGTCAACAAGCAGGCGGGGGCGCTCGCGAAGAAGCTCGGTGTCAAGCCCGAGGACAGTCCCACCAGCCAGAGCCTGAAGACCGGCGCGGCCGAGAACACGAAGAATCTCAAAGGCCTGAAGGGCGCAGCGTTCGACAAGGCGTACGTCGACCACGAAGTGGCGTATCACCAGCAGGTCCTGGATGCGATCGACAAGGTCCTGATTCCGAGCGCGAAGAACGCCGAGCTCAAGAACCTCATCGTCAAAGTCCGCCCCGCCATTGCCGCGCACCTGGATCACGCCAAAATGATCCAGTCCAGCCTCGCGAAGAAGTAGGACGCCGTGCTTCGAGCGGCGCTCGTCGCGATTTGCCTCGCGGTCTTTCCCGCGGCGGCCGTTGCCGCGGGGAACACGCACGCGGTGCGGATCGAAGGTATGAAGTTCATTCCCGAGCGCCTCGAGGTGGCTGCCGGTGACATCGTGGTCTGGACCAACAAGGATTTCCTGCCGCACAGCGTCACGGCGCGCGAAGCGCGCGTCGAATCCGGGGACCTGGCTCCGGACAAGAGCTGGCGGTTCACCGCGCGCAAGAAAGGCGAGATGCGCTACATCTGCCGTCTCCACCCGGTGATGAAAGGGGTGCTGGTGGTGAAATAGTCGCGCGATCGATACACACACCCGGTAGCATCGCCGTGAGCGCGCGTGATGAGGAGAGACACGATGACGATGCTTCCTTGCGATGGCCCCTGCGTCACCCGGCCGCAAGCTTCTTCGCCGCCCGCCACCGGTCTGGAAAAGCTCCTGAGAGGGCTGTCCGTGTTCACCATGCTCATGACCGTGCCGCAGGTGCTCACCATCTGGATCGAACACAACGCCGGCGGTGTCTCCGTCATTTCATGGGTCTCGTATCTCATCGGCGCATGCCTGTGGTTCGTCTACGGGCTCCAGAAGCGCGACAAGACGATTTATCTTGCCTGCGTCGGCTGGGTCCTGCTCGACCTGGCCGTCGTGATCGGCGTCGTCGTCTATCGCTGATCTCCGCGCTGCGCGGGGGCGCGGCTGTCAGGCGACCCAGCGCTGGTACAGGACGATCAGCCCCGACGCGGCGAGCACGATCCAGGTGACATGATGAGGAGCAGCGCCAGGGGGACGTACTCGGTGAAGTAGCAAGGATCGGCATCAGTCGAGCTCGTCGATCGAGCGCGGCCAGCTCGCCTTGAGCAGACGCGAGAGGGTGCGGTCGGCGAGGATCTTGCCGCCGGTCTGGCAGCGCGCGCAGTAGTTGGTCTCGTTCTCCGCGTACACGATGCGTTGCACCGGCGAGCCGCACACCGGGCAGGGCTTGCGAAATCGCCCGTGCACCGCCATGCCTTCCCGAAAGGCGGTGACTTTCTCCGGAAAATCCGCGCCCGCCTCGCGGCGCAGACGCTCGGTCCATTCGGCGAGCGTAGCGCGCGTCGCATCGTAGAGACGCTTCACATCCTCGTCGGAAAGCGACGAGGTCTGCGCGAAAGGCGAGAGCTTCGCGCGGTGCAGGATCTCGTCCGAGTAGGCGTTGCCGATGCCGCTGAAAAGACGCGGATCGGTGAGCGCTCGCTTGAGCGTGTGCCGATCGGCTTTCAGTCTCGCGGCGAATTCCTCGGGACCGGCTTCGAGGACCTCGAGCCCGCCCGGATCCATCGCCGCGAGCGCCGCTTCACCCTCGACCAGATGGATCGATGCGCGCCGCTTCGTCCCGGCCTCGGTGAAGATCAGCGTTCCGTCCTCGAATTCGAGAGCGGCAAGCGATATGCGCCCCGGAGGTTTCTTGTTCTTGGCGAGCCAGCGCAGCCGTCCGGCGATCATGAGGTGCAGCACGAGGAACAGCGCACCTTCGAGCTCGAACACGATGCGCTTGCCCATGCGGCGCACGCCTTTCACTTTCCGGCCCGCGACCGCATCCAGGGGCGGCGCGACGCTGCGCAGCACGAAGGGGTTGAGAAGGCGCAGCCGTTGGAGCGCTCGCCCGGCGAGGCGGTCTTCGAGTCGCTCTACGTATACGGTGACGTCCGGAAGCTCGGGCATGCGGCATTTTATCGGCTCCACCGGCCGCGCCTGGTACCGCCGACTCATAACGGATACGGAACCAGCGGGGCAACGGACTCGTCGGCCGGCGGCGGCGAATGGGCGACGTTCATGATCATCGATACGGTCGTGAAGTAGCCCGCTACGCCGAGCATGTCGATCACGCCGTTTTCGCCGAACCTCATGACGGCGCGGCGGTAGGTGGTCTCGGACACGCCCTTGTTGCGAAGCAGCTCATCGCAGAAATCGTAGGCAAGGTCCTCATCTTCGCTCATGCCGGAAGGCCGCCGTCCGTCGGCGAGCGCGGCGATCGTGTCCTCGGAGATGCCGGCCTTGCGCCCAAGGGGCACGTGGACAAACCATTCGAAGTGCTGCGTCCACGCCCTCGAGACGACGAGGATGACGAATTCGCTGATGCGCTGATCGAGCGAGCTCTGAAACCGCAGGTACTCGCCCACCTTTTGCAGCCGGTCCATGAGCTCCGGGCAGCGCAGAAGCGGCACGAAGGGACCCTTCACGCCCTTGCGCGGGCCGGCGATCATCTCGTCGGCAGCCTTGCGCTGCGCGTCGGTCATCTTGCCGGCAGGCAGCGGCGGCATCCGCTGCTGGAAAACGAGCTGTCCTACGACCCATTCCGATTCACTCATGTACGGCCCCCTTATGCAGCAGTAAGAACGCGCTCAGGACGAGCACCGAGGCGGCGAGAATCAGCGCCGGTGCAAACCCTCCCGCTGCTGGAATCAGAAGGCTGACGATCACCGGGCCCAGGATCTGGCCGAGCGCAAACGCCGAGGTCATGGCCGCCATGAGCGCACGCGCGTGCGGCCCCGCGACCCTTCGCGCCTCCTCCATGCCCGCCATGGTGACGACCATGAACGTGCCGCCCACGAGGAGCGCCGCCGTCATGATTCCCGAGAGGCCCGGCACGACCAAGGGAACCACGATGCCGAGTGCCATGACGAGATGACCTCCAATCCAGACGGCCCGGTGAGATACGGCCTGTTTCAGACGCGCGGCGAAAATCGTCGAAACGGCCGCCGCGGCGCCGAACACCGGCCAGGCCCACCCGAAAAGCAGGGGATCCTCGACGATCTTCTTCGCCATCGCGGGGAGGAATGTGGCGGGAATGATGTAGCCGAAGCCAAAAGCGCCGTAGCAAAGCACGAGACGCCGGAAATCCAGGCTCCAGAGGTCCGGCGGCGCGATCGCCGCGGCCGCGTTGGAAGAGGGGCCGGCCTTCACGAGCGGCCAGATTGCGGCGGTGACGGCGATCGACAGGACTCCCAACGCGAGCCACGCGTCGGCGGACCCGGCGTGCAGGGCCATGACAGCCAGACAGGCGCCGCCCGCTACAAGGATCCCAGCGCCGACACCCGAGTAGACGGTGCCGCCCAAGTCGGAGCGGCCAAGAAGCGCCAAGCGCTCGAGCGTCCAGGCGGACACGAATATCAATACCCAGGCGCTCGCAATCCCCGCCGCCGCCCGAAGGACGACCCAGAGCAAGAAGCGCTGTTCCAGACCCATCGCGGCCGTCGAGAGGCCGATGACCAGAAGCCCGGCTCGAATTGCGGCGGTGGGCCGAATCCGCATGCCGATCGCCGACAGGCTGCCGACGAGGTAACCGAGGTAGTTCGCCGTGGCGAGCCAGCCGCCTTCGGACACGGACAGGGCAAAGTCCTCCTGCATCATCGGCAGGATCGGGGTGAATGCGAAGCGCCCGACGCCCATCGCGACGGCGAGCGCGGCCAGGGCCGCAAGGGCGCTGGCCCAAGCCGAGATGGGGGCGGAGCCGTGTTCGATGTCTGATGTTGCATGCTGCACCGAAGCAGTGTAAGTTGGTTGCCCTCAGGATAAAAGTGAATAATTATGAACACTATGTTCTCTTATTAAGAATATGGATCTCACTGCACTCCAGATTTTCAGGTCCGTGGTCGAGCAAGGCGGCGTCAACAAGGCGGCGGCGAAGCTGCACCGCGTACCGTCGAACGTGACGACCCGGATCAAACAGCTCGAAGAGCAACTCGGAGCCAAGCTCTTTTCGAGAGTCGGCCGCCGGCTCACCCTGTCCCACGAGGGCAAGGTGCTGCTCCCCCTCGCCGATCAGTTGCTGCGGCTTTCCTCGGAGGCTGAAGCCGCGCTGCGCAACAAGAAACCCCGGGGAACGCTGCGGATCGGGGCGCTGGAAAGCACTGCGGCGAGCCGGCTGCCGCCCGTCCTGTCCCGCTACCACGAGCTCTATCCGGACGTCCAGATCGAGTTGGTCACGGGTACTTCGGGCGCCCTGGTTTCCCGGGTGCACAAGCAGGAAGTCGAAGCCGCTTTCGTCGCTGAACCGTTCAACGCCGACGGTCTCGAAACCCAGACGGTGTTCGTCGAGCAGCTCGTTCTCATCACGCCGAAGAGCTTCGGGTCGGTACGCTCGGCGAAGGACATCGGAAATCGAACCGTCATCGCATTTTCCGCGGGCTGCTCGTATCGGCAAAGGCTCGAGGCCTGGCTGGGCGCGAGCAAGGTCCTGCCGGATCGCGTCATGGAATTTCAGTCGTATCACGCGATCATCGCGTGCGTGGCCGCCGGGTCCGGCCTCGCTGTCGTCCCGCGCGCCGTCCTCGAATTGGCGCGAGCAAAGCAAAACGTGGCGATGACCGCCCTTCCGCCCAGGATTGCAAAGGCGCGCACGCAGCTGGTCTGGCGCCGTGAACATCATTCGGCTGCCCTGGAGGCGATGAAGAACTTGTTCTGATATCCGAGCTTTACATAACTTTACCTGCCGGACAAACCGCGCTTACGGGCCGCTGCAAGACTCCTTCCCAGGGGAACATCCCCCGTAACCGACGAAAGGGAAGAGTCATGGAAACTCAAGAGAGTAAGCCCGGCAAGCGCAGGAAATTCTTCAAGCGCGCGGCGATCGCCACGCTGATCGGCGGGATCGCCGCGGGGATCGGCTTCAAGGCTTTCGCTCAAGGCGGGTGCGGTTGGCACCGCTGCGGCTACGCCGCGGGGCCGCTCGACGCGGCGAGCGTCGATCAGCATCTCGATCGGGCGCTCAAGCACCTGTACGTGGAGATCGACGCGACGGACGAGCAGAAGCAGCGGCTCGAGCCGATCGTGAAACAGGCGGTGAAGGACCTGCTGCCGGTGCGCGAGAAGGCACACGCCGCGCGCAAGCAAGCGGTCGAGCTTCTCGCCGCAGACAGCATCGACCGCGGCGCGATCGAGGCGCTCCGTGCCGAGCATATCGTGCTCGCCGAACAGGCGTCGAAGCGTTTCGCGCAGGCGCTCGCCGACGTCGCCGAGGTGCTGACTCCCGCGCAACGCAAGCAGATCGCCGAGCGCATGGAGAGCTTCGGCCGCAGGTGGCGCCACGGCTGAGCCTGCCGCGCAATTCGGCTACCCTAGGAGGCATGGCCGAGCGCATTCTCCTGATCGAAGACGATTCCCGGCTCGCAGAGATGGTTTCCGAGTATCTCGGCGAGTCGGGTTTTCGCGTTTCGGTCGCCGCGGGAGGCCGCGCGGGGCTGGAGCGGCTCGCGCGCGAGCCTTTCGACGCGCTGGTGCTCGACTTGATGCTGCCCGACATGGACGGGCTCGAAGTGTGCCGCGAGCTGCGCGCGAAGTCGGACACGCCGGTGCTGATGCTGACCGCGCGCGGCGACGCGGCCGACCGCATCGTCGGCCTGGAGCTGGGCGCCGACGACTACCTGCCGAAGCCTTTCCAGCCGCGCGAGCTCCTCGCACGCCTGCGCGCGATCCTGAGACGCGGGAAATCGAGAGGGCGGGCAGCGCTCCTGCGCTTCGGGAGTCTTGAAATCGACCGCGATTCGCGCAGCGTGCGTGTGGACGGGCAGGAGCGCACTCTCACGGGCTACCAGTTCGCGCTTCTGGTCGCGCTCGCCGAGAACGCGGGCCGCGTGCTATCGCGGGAAACTCTGATGGATCTCGTCAAGGGCGAGCCGCTGGAAGCCTTCGACCGCTCGATCGACGTGCACGTGTCGCGCATCCGCGCGGCGATCGAGGACGATCCGAAGAAGCCGCGCCGCATCGTGACGGTGCGTGGAGCCGGCTATGTATTCGCCAAGGCGCAAGAGTGATGCGCCGCCTTTATCTGCGTATCTACCTTGCGGTGCTCGCGAGTCTCGCGGCGTTTGCTCTTGCCGCGGGCTTGCTCTGGCGAACGTTCGGCGAAGAGGGCCCATGGAGCCAGGCCTATGAAGTGGCGGCGACGCTTGCGCAAAATACCTTGCCGCCCGCGAGCGCGCCGAAGGCCGAGCAGCAGGCGGCGCTCGAGAAGCTTGCCGGCAACCTGCGCGTCGACATCGCGCTCTTCGCTGCGGACCGCTCCCCGCTTGCCGCGGTGGGTGCGCCGCTGCCCGCGCCCGACCGCGAGCGCGACGGCTGGATTCACCGCCGGGGTGGCCCCGCTTGGGCGGTACGCCTGCCCGACGGCAGGTGGATCGAGGCGCGCGCGTCGCGCGGTCACGCGCATGTGCCTTACGGGCTTTTCCTCGCGCTCGCGCTGCTCGCGCTCGCGGTCGCTGTCGGCGCCTACCCGGTCGTGCGCAGGTTGACCTCGCGCCTGGAGCGCCTGCAGGCGGGCGTCGAATCGCTGGGCGCCGGCGAGCTTTCCGCGCGCGTAAAGGTCGAAGGCCGAGACGAGGTGGCGCGGCTCGCCGAGAGCTTCAACCGTGCCGCCGGCCGCATCGAAGATCTGGTCGGCGCGCACAAGACGCTCCTCGCCAACGCTTCGCACGAGCTGCGCACGCCTCTCGCGCGCATCCGCATGGCGGTGGAGCTGATGAAGGAGAAGGCCGACCCGGTGCGCAAAGCCGGGCTCGAGCAGGACATTGCGGAGCTCGATGCCTTGATCGACGAGATTCTGCTCGCGAGCCGCCTCGACGCCGTGAAGCATCTGGACACGGACGAGGAAGTGGATTTGCTCGCTCTCGCGGCGGAAGAATGCGCGCGCTACGACGAAGTCGCGCTCGACGGCCAAAAACTCTCGGTTCATGGCGATCCGCGCCTGCTGCGTCGGATGCTGCGCAATCTGCTGGAGAACGCAAAACGCCACGGCGCTCCGCCGATCGAAGTGCGCGTCTCGCGCGCCGGGGACAGCGCCGAAATAGCCGTCTGCGACCACGGCGCGGGGGTTCCTGAAGCCGAGCGCGAGCGCGTGTTCGACCCGTTCTATCGCCGTACGGGAACCCGAGAGACCGCAGGCGCAGGCCTGGGGCTTGCGCTGGTGCGGCAGATTGCCCGGCGGCACGGGGGCGACGCGCGCTGCGCGCCCCAGAGCGGGCGAGACAGTTGCTTCATCGTAGTCCTGCCGGTTCGCTGAGCTTAATAGGGGAAATCCAGATGCGTCCCAAAACTATCGGTGCAACGTACCTGATGATCGGAGTGGTCCTCGCGGTCTTCGCCGCGGTGCTGGTGGCCGTTGTTCGGACGACGCCCGCGCCCGTTGTTCAGGGCGCGGCGCTGATCCAACCCGTGGTTGCGCTCGTTGGCCTCACCGCCATCGTGGCCCTCGCGATGGCCGTGTACCGCAATGTTGCGCTCATCCGCGGAGCGGCCTCGGCGCGTTATTTCCGGACCTACGCCGCGGAAAGCCCGGCCGAACGGGTCGAACGTCCTGCGCGCGCGTACATGAATCTACTGGAGCTTCCGGTCCTCTTCTATGTCGTGTGCCTGCTCATGCTTGCGACAAGCCGATTCGACTCCGTATAGGTTTGCCGAGCAAAATCTGAACTGGCATCTGCTAACTTGACTTGACCCCGGCGTCCCTCCCTCCGACCGTATGCCGGGGTCCCGGTCGGAATGGCTACGATATCGGCAGCCGGTCCCGGTCACTATCAGGAAATTCCCCGGGACGTATCAGGATTTTCGGAAAAGGCTTCTTCATAATGAGCCATTTGGGCTAAGCTGTCGGCCTTTCGCATCGCAAAGCCTCATGCCGCAATACGTCTACACCCTGCGCCGGGTCGGCAAGCTCGTGCCCCCGAAGCGGCAGATTCTCAAGAACATCTCGCTCAATTTCTTTCCCGGCGCGAAGATCGGCGTGCTCGGCCTGAACGGCTCCGGGAAATCCACGCTGCTGAAGATCATGGCCGGGGTCGAGACGAATTTCGAGGGCGAAGTGATCGCCCTGCCGAACATGAAGATCGGGTTCCTCCCGCAGGAGCCGCAGCTCGACCCGGAAAAAACCGTGCGCGAAGCGGTGGAAGAGGGTCTCGGAGAAACGCTTGCGGCGAAGAAGCGCCTCGAGGAGATCTACGCGGCGTACGCGGAGCCCGATGCCGATTTCGACAAGCTCGCCGCCGAGCAGGCGAAGCTCGAAGCGATCGTCAACGCCGCGCACGCGGACAGCACGGACCTGCAAATGGAGGTCGCCGCCGATGCGCTGCGCCTGCCGGCGTGGGACGCCAAGATCGCTCCGCTCTCGGGCGGCGAGAAGCGGCGCGTCGCGCTGTGCCGGCTGCTGCTCTCCAAGCCCGACATCCTGCTGCTCGATGAGCCCACCAACCATCTCGACGCGGAGAGCGTCGAGTGGCTCGAGCAGTTCCTGCGGAGGTTTCCCGGCACGGTGGTCGCCGTGACGCACGACCGCTACTTTCTCGACAACGCGGCCCAGTGGATCCTCGAGCTCGACCGCGGCTACGGCATTCCCTGGCAGGGCAACTACTCCTCCTGGCTCGAGCAGAAGGAAAAGCGCCTCGAGATCGAGGAGAAGCAGGAGCAGGCTCGCATCAAGTCGATGCAAAAGGAGCTCGAATGGGTGCGGCAGAACCCCAAGGGCCGCCAGGCGAAATCGAAGGCGCGCCTCTCGCGCTTCGAGGAGCTGTCCTCCTACGAATACCAGAAGCGCAACGAGACGCAGGAAATTTTCATCCCGGTCGCGGATCGTCTGGGGGATTCGGTGATCGAGCTCAAAGGCGTCTCCAAGGGCTACGGCGAGCGCCTCCTCATCGACGATCTCTCCTTCAGCGTGCCCCCCGGTGCGATCGTCGGCATCATCGGCCCGAACGGCGCCGGGAAATCGACGCTGTTTCGCATGATCACCGGAAAGGAAAAGGCGGACAGGGGCGCGATCGTCGTCGGGCCGACGGTGAAGATGGCCCACGTGGACCAGTCGCGCGAAGCGCTCGAGGCCGACAAGACCGTATGGGAATTCATCTCGGCCGGCGCCGACATCCTCACCGTGGGCAGGTTCGAGATGCCCTCGCGCGCCTACCTCGGCCGGTTCAACATCAAGGGGGCCGACCAGCAGAAGAAGCTGGGCACGCTCTCCGGCGGCGAGCGCGGCCGCGTGCACCTCGCGAAGACGATGCTCGCCGGAGGGAACGTTCTGCTGCTGGACGAGCCGTCGAACGACCTCGACGTGGAAACGCTGCGGGCGCTCGAAGAGGCGCTCCTGGAATTCGCAGGCTGCGTGCTTGTCATCAGCCACGACCGCTGGTTCCTCGATCGGATCGCCACGCACATCCTCGCCTTCGAAGGCGATTCGAAGGCGAGCTTCTTCGCCGGCAACTACCAGGAGTACGAAGCCGACAAGGTGAAGCGGCTCGGCGAGGAGGCGGCCAAGCCCCGGCGCATCCGCTACAAGCCTCTGAAGAGGTGAGTGCGGAAATCTGTGCCGCTTCGCATCGCCATCCCCGACATGGTCTCGCCGTCGTATTTTCCGGCGATCGCCGCGGTCGAACTCGGCTGCTTCGGCACAGAGGGGCTGGAGGCGACGATCGAGCTCCTTTTTCCGGTCACGAGAACCTATGAAGCCTTGCGCGACGGCCGGCTCGACTTCGTCGGCGGCGCCGCGCACGCAGCGCTCTACGCCTTCCGCGAGTGGACAGGTTGCAAGCTGCTTTGCGCACTCTCGCAGAACATGTACTGGTTCCTGGTCGTGCGCCGGGACCTCGGCATCGGGCGCGGCGATCTGCGCGCCCTGAAGGGGCTTCGCATCGGCGCAGCGCCCGGCCCCGCGGACGGCTTGAGGCGCATGCTCGTCGAGTCCGGAATCGACCCGGAGCGGGAAGTGAGCATCGCGCCGGTGCCCGCGACCGCAGGCGTGTCCTTCGGCTTGGCGGCTGCAAATGCGCTCGAAAAAGGTGCGGTGGACGGCTTCTGGGCGAACGGCATGGCAGCGGAAATCGCTTTGCGCAGCGGCATTGGCGCGCTCGTGATCGACGCGCGTCGCGGCGATGGGCCGAAGGCTTCGCGGCACTATACTTTTCCCGCCCTTGTCACGAGCCAAGAATGGATCGACCGGAGCCCCGAGACGGTCGCTGCCGCGCTGCGAGCGGTCGTCGCGGCGCAGACCGCGCTGAAGCGCGATCCCTCGCTCGCCGCCGCCGCAGCGAAAAGGCATTTTCCGGCGGCGGAGCTCGCGCTTATCCCCGAGCTCGTTCGGCGCGACGCGCCGTACTACGACCCGGCGATTTCGAGGGAAGCGGTCGACTCGCTCAACGCCTTCGCGCGCACCACCGCGCTGCTGTCGCAGGCGACGGCCTACGAGCGGGTCGTCGCGACGCAGTTCCAATCGCTGTGGAGCGGGGCCTAGCCGCCCCTCCTTTCCTTGTAGGCGCGGGCGGCATTGCGTACACTCGGGGAACGGCGCTGAAGCCGACGGTCTAGGGTTTTCTCTCAGCGCCCATCAGGGCATGCCCGATTGGCCTGGCGCTCGGATATTGCTAGCCTGACTTCCTGGGGTTCGACCGGCTTCGCCCGAGGGCAGGCCAAATTCTTGGGAAGCCGCCATCAGAGAGAAGACAATTCTCCTCGTCGAGGACAATTCGACCGACGAGGAATTTACGCTGCGCGCGCTGCGCAAGGCCAATCTCGCGAACGAAATTATCGTCGCCCGCGACGGCAGCGAAGCGATCGAGTTCCTCTTCTGCAGCGGCCAATACGCCGAGCGCGATCCGGCGCAGATGCCCGCGGTGGTCATGCTCGACCTCAAGCTTCCCAAGCTGAGCGGATTCGACGTGCTCAAGCGCATGCGCGCCGATCCACGCACGAAAGCCATCCCCGTCGTCGTTCTCACGTCCTCGAGCGAGGACGAAGACATGCTGAGAAGCTACGAGCTCGGAGCGAACAGCTACGTGCGCAAGCCGGTAGACTTCTCGGCCTTTGCCGCAGCGGTCGGTCAGCTCGGTATCTACTGGGTGCTCCTCAATCAGAGGCCGCCCGGATAAACCCCGCGAGGTTCGAGCGTGCTGCGGAGGGTCGCTGGTGTTGATGTATCATGAAGCGCGTTCGCTGCTGAATTCAAGCGGGCCGGTTCGAAGCCCCGACCCGCTGCACCGGCCCTTCGCAGGTAAAGCAAAGGAAAGGATCGCGCGATGAAGGCGATGGTCATCCGCGAATTCGGGCCGCCCGAGGTGATGCGCCTCGAAGAGGTGCCGACGCCCGTGCCGGAGGCGGATGAGGTGCTCATCGAGGTCCGCGCCGTGTCGGTGAACCGCACGCTCGACCTCGTCGTGCGGGCCGGGGCGTACGCGGTGCCGGTGAAGCTCCCGCACGTGCTCGGCGTCGATCCCTCGGGCGTCGTCGCGGCGGTCGGGTCCGGCGTGAGCGCGCGCAAACGCGGCGATCGCGTCGTGACGCTGCAGTTCGTGCGCCCGCCGGCCGCGAACTCGTTTCCGGTCATACTCGGCCTACACGTCTGGGGCGGCTACGCGCAGTACGTGAAAGTCCCGCTCGCGTGCACGCATCCGATTCCCGACGGGGTCGATTTCACGGTCGCGACCGTGGTCGCGCGCCACGCGCCGGTCGCCTTCAGCATGCTGCGCGACATCGCCGGGCTGAAATCCGGAGACTGGGTCCTCGTGATGGGCGCATCGGGGGGATTGGGCAGCGCCGGCATCCAGGTTGCGAAATACCTGGGCGCGAAAGTCGTCGCCGCGGCCGGCACCGACGAGCGCGTCAAGGCGGCGCTTGCGCTCGGCGCGGACGCCGGGATCAATTACCGCACGCAGAACCTGACCGGGGAAGCGATGCGCATCACGGAGAAGCGCGGCGTCGACGTGGTGTTCGAGAACATCGGCGACCCGGACCTCTTTCCCGGGGCCTTTGCCGCGCTCGCGCGCGGCGGCCGCCTCATCACCGCGGGCGGCCACGGCGGCGGCACCGTCCCGCTCGACGTGAAGCAGCTCTATCTGAACCAGAACACGGTCATCGGCACGTTCGGGCGGATCGCGCCCGCCGACGTGGAGCTCGCCTTGAGCGCGGCGGCCGAGGGCCGCTACCGCGTGCTCATCGACCGCATCCTGCCGCTCGCCGAAGCGGCTGAGGCGCACCGCCTCGTCGACGCGCGCGCCGGGATAGGCAAAGTCATCCTGCAGCCCGCCGCGTCGTGAAGCGCAGCACCGAACGTTTCCTCACCACGCACACCGGCAGCCTGCCGCGGCCGGAGGACCTGGTGCGCATGATGTATGCGAAAGAGGAGGGCGTGCCGGTCGATCCCAGGGCGCTCGGCGCGCGCATCCGCTCCGCGGTGGAGGAGATCGTGCACAAGCAGGCCGGAGCGGGCGTCGATATCGTCAATGACGGTGAGATGTCGAAGCCCAGCTACGCCACCTACGTGAAGGATCGTCTCGCGGGTTTCGGCGGCACCGGGAATACTCTCGTGTACCAGGACCTCGCCGGGTTCCCGAACCTCGCCAAGCGCGTGTTCGGCGATCCCGGGCGCTCGCGCCGGAAGACCCCGGGGTGCAATGCACCGATCAGCGTGCGCGACGCAGAGGCCGCGCGGGAGGACGTCGACAATCTCAAGGCGGCGGCCGGGAAGGTGAACGTGCAGGAATTGTTCATGAGCGCGGCCTCCCCGGGCGTGATCGGGCTTTTCTTCAGGAACGACCACTACCCGAGCCAGGAGGCCTATCTTTTCGCGATCGCGGACGCGATGCGCCACGAGTATGAAACGGTCGCGAAAGCCGGCGTCGTTCTGCAGATCGACTGTCCCGACCTCGGCATGGGCCGGCATATCCAGTATGCGGACCTTTCGCTGGAGGAATTCAAGAAGAAGGCGCGGCTGCACGTCGAGGCGCTCAACTACGCGCTCGCGAACATTCCGCCGGAGCGGCTGCGGCTGCACCTGTGCTGGGGCAATTACGAGGGCCCGCATCACTGCGACGTGCCGCTCGCCGATATCATCGACGTTGTCTTTACGGCACGGCCGAGCGCCATTTCCCTGGAGGCCGCCAACCCGCGCCACGCTCATGAGTGGAAAGTGTTCGAGACGGTGAAGCTGCCCGAGGGCAAGGTGTTGATCCCGGGCGTGCTCGAATCGAAGACCAATTTCATCGAGCACCCCGAGCTGATCGCCCAGCGCATCGGCCGCTACGCGAAGCTCGTCGGACGCGAGAACGTCATCGCCGGAAGCGATTGCGGCTACGGCACCTGGGTCGGCCAGGCGGCGGTGGATCCGGACGTGGTGTGGGCGAAGATGGCGGCGATGGCCGAGGGGGCGAGGATCGCGACGAAAGAGTTCTGGCGCTAGGCATGCCTCTGCGCCGCTTCCTCGGGATAGTGCAGCGTGAAAGGAAGTTCCTCGGCGAGGAGTTCACGCGCACGCAGAAAATCATGCCGCTCCTCATGAAGCCGCGGAACGGCGGGCGCTGGACTCAGGAGGACAAGCGCGAGCTCGTCGAGCACCTGAAGCGCCTCTCGGGAATGGGTCCCTATGTCGCGCTTCTCCTACTTCCGGGAGGATTGGCGCTCTTGCCGCTGCTCGCGTGGTGGCTGGACCGGCGCCGCGACCGCCGGCCTCCGCCGCCGGCTTGAACCTCGGCGCGCTAGCGCGGCCACAGCCAACCGAAGGTGCCCGCGGTCAGGAGCGCGTAGGCCAATCCGTCGATCGTCGACTTGATCGTGGTGCTCCACGCGCGGTGGTACCAGATCGACGCCTGCCAGAGCGCGACCGCGTATCCGATGAACGCCGTGGCGCCGACGAGCTGGAATACGCGAAGGTAGGGCGCACCGGCGGGCAGCGCGCGCCCCGCCACGTAGGCGGCGAAGAAACCGACGACCGCGCAGTAGAGAAACCAGAGGACGAGGCTTTTCGTCATCGACGGAGGACCGTTCGGTATCACCGTCAGCATCAGCACCGGGCCCTTTTCCATTTTTTCCGCAAATGCGGGAGTACGCATCTCCTGCATGTTCGTAGGGCGGGGGACCATGTACTCGCCCGGCGGCACGGCGAGCGGGCGCAGCGCGTCCCTCAGCTTGTCCTCGTTCGGCACCTTGCGGTAGTCGCTCTTGTGCCACCAGGGCAAGGCCATGTGGATCACGGTGCTCGCGACGAAGACGATCACCGACGACAGCAGGATCGGGAGCCACAGCGCGGAAAGTCCTGTCATGACGGCCTCCTCTGGTGAAACAGCTACTCGCGGTACGAAGGATCGATAGCGTCGAGCTTCCTGATCAGCGCCGGCCATTCGAGGATGCCCAGCTTGCGGCGCACCCCGGGCTGGTACAGGTGCGATGCGTCCTCGATGATCTTGCGCGGCGGGAGCGAGATCTCGGTGTTGCAGGCGAGCGTCGTCACCTGGAGCTGGCAGGCGCGTTCCAGGCGGAAGATGTTGTCGAACGCCTGCGGGATGCTCGCGCCGACCACCAGGAGCCCGTGGTTCCTGAGGATCATCGCCTCGCGGTTCCCCAGGTCGCGCACCAGGCGCTCCTGCTCGTCCATGTTGATCGCGACGCCTTCGTAGTCGTGGTAGCCGATGTCGATGAAGCGCATCGCCGTCTGCGCGAAGGGCATCAGCCCGGCCTTCATCGCCGACACCGCCATCCCGGCGATCGTATGCGTGTGGATGACGCAGTCCACCTCGTGCCGCGCGCGGTGGATGGCGCTGTGGATGATGAAGCCCGCCTTGTTGACATCGTACTCGGTCGGGTTGAAAAGGATCTTGCCGTCCAGGTCGAGCTTGATGAAGCACGAGGCGTGCATCTGCTCGTAGAGCAGGCCGTAGGGATTGATGAGGAAGGCGTTGTCCTCCCCCGGGACGCGCGTCGAGATGTGGTTCGCGATCATCTCGTCCATGCCGTAGAGATGCACGAGGCGGTACGCGGCGGCGAGGTCGATGCGCTTCGCCCATTCCTCGGCGCTGACCTGCTCGCGGACGGATTTCTGTTTTTTGATGCGGGTGACGCTCATGGCGTGTTCCTCGCGCGTGGTCCGATGTCGGGTAGTTTAACTCCGACCACCTGCCCGCGGGCGTACCCCCTACTCTCTCACCGCAAAGACCCAGACGACGCCTCCCTGGGGTACGTGGGTTTTGGTGCCCATGAATGAATCAAGCCGGCCCTGCATCTTCTGCGCGTCGACACCCCAGCCGGACTGCACGGCAATATACTGCACGCCATCGACCGCGTAAGAGCTCGGCACGCCCGTTACGCCGGAGTTGGTGCGGAATTGCCACAGCACCCGACCGGTCCTGGCATCGAAGGCGCGGAAATACCTGTCATTCGAGCCGCCGGCAAAGACCAGCGCGCCCCCCGTGGTCAACACCGGACCCCAGTTCATGTACTTGTAGTTGTACGTCCAGACTTTCTTGCCGCTGTTCAGATCCCACGCCTGCAATTCACCAATGTGGTCGGCGCCGGGAGCTACCAGCAACTTGGTTGCGTTGGCGTTGATGCCGGTGTAGCGCTTCCCGGGTTCATAGCTTGGAGTCTTGGATTCGCCCTGCAGCGTGGCGCACAGGTTTTCGTGTGCCGGAACGTACAGGAGTCTCGTCCTGGGATTGTACGCGGCCGGTGGCCAGTCCTTGCCACCCCACTGCGAGGGACAGAAGGTCACTGACTTGCCGCTTGACACTATCTTCTCCGCATCGTAGCTCGGGCGTCCCGTCTTCGGATCGATGCTCGTGAACACGTTCTGTTTGACGAAGGGTTTGGCATCGACGAACTTGATTCCGTCGGCGCGACGCTCGAGCAGCCACAAATAACCGTTGCGTCCCGGGTGTACCAGGCTCTTGATGGTGCGCCCGTCGCGTTGCACATCGATCAGCAGCGGCGCGGAGACTTCATCCCAGTCCCAGTTGTCGTTCCAATGGTACTGGTGGTAGCCCTTGAGTTTGCCGGTATCCGCGTCCAATGCAACCACGGAAGAGGTGTAGAGGCTGTCCCCAGGATGCATATCGGCCGGCCAAGGCCCGCCGTTACCTGTTCCCCAATAGGTGAGGTTGAGCTGCGGATCGTAGTGTCCGGTGATCCACACCGATGCGCCGCCCGTTTTCCACGTATCCCCCGCCCAGGTTTCGTTGCCGGGCTCGCCGGGACCCGGAATCGTGTACGTCTTCCAGACCTCCTTCCCGGTGCGCGCGTCAAACGCTGCGACATAGCCGCGAATCCCGAACTCGCCACCGGAGGTTCCCACCATCACCTTGCCCTTCGCCACTAGCGGCGCCAGGGTCAAGTAGTACGCTTTCTTGTAGTCATCGACGGCGACGTCCCAAACTACCTTGCCGGTTTTCGCGTCGAGCGCGGCCAGGTGCGCATCCACCGTCGCAACGTACACCTTGTCCTCGAACAGAGCCACACCACGGTTGGTCGGGTGCGCCTGTATGACGTCCTCGGGAAGCTCCCTTACATAGCGCCACAACAAGTCTCCATTCTTGGCGTCGAGCGCCAGCACCTGACCGTTCGGCGTGGTGACGAACATGACGCCGTTGTTCACGATGGGTGGCGCTTGGTGTCCTTCGAGCATCCCCGTGGAAAAGCTCCACACGGGCGCGAGCTTCTTGACGTTCTGCGTATTGATCTTGTCGAGCGGGCTGTAGCCGAAACCGTTGTAGGTGCCGCGGTACATCAACCAATTCTGCGGTTCCGGATTCAGGAGCCGGTCATCGGTGACTGCGCTGTAGCGGTCGAGACTTTGCGCGGCCGACGTCCAGGAGAAAAATCCGATGACGCACGCCGCAGCTGTCAGGAGCGTATTGGCGATCATGATAAGAACCCTCCCTTGGCGATGTTCTCGCGCGCCGTACCCCACGCGCTAAACTGATTGAAAACCGACCCTCCCGACGAAACCACCGGCAGCCATGACTACACCGTCTTCAACCTTGAGCGGCAGCGCGGCGAGCCGCCGCGGCGCGGGGCCGCTGCTCACCCGAGCACCGTCCTTGGGGTCAAATTCGGAATCGTGACATGGACACTTGAGCATCTTCTGCTCGCTCCGCCACGCCCACTCGTCACATCCCGCATGCGTGCACACCGCCGAGTACGCGACGATTCCCTGGGGTGCACGCGAGCGGGTTGCCTCGGCAAGCTCCGCTGCTTCGAAGCGGATCAACAGCACTTGGTTGAGACGCGACCCGTCGCGCACGATCGCGCTGCGAGGGTCCTGCGGAAAAGCGATGATTTGAGGGCCGCCCAACGGCAGATCCCCAGGGGTCACGATGACCCCCTTGCGGTCGCCGCCTGCGAATACGAAGCGATCCCCCTCTTGTGGCCGGGCGTTACGCGGTTCGGCTTGTGCCATCGCGGCTTGGTGCATCAGCCAACCCAATCCAGCGCCCCAAGCCGCTTTCAATACGCGGCGTCTCTTGCTGATCATGGTTCGTTCTCCGCTGCTGCACCGTCCGCCGCACCTCACCGCCCAGGGTAAAATCTACTCCGAAACGGATGCCTCGGCTAGCGTTTCCCCGGCGCATCCGCGTTTCAGCTGATGTTGTTTCGTGCCGAGACGCGACCTTATTTTGATTCCCTGATACATCGCTTTAATTCCCTGCTTTGTTACGCGCCTGTCGCAGCGCACGCCACAGCCGATCCGGCGTCACCGGCATGTCGAGGTCCGCGATCCCCGCGGGCCGCACCGCATCGAGGATCGCGTTCATCGTCGCCCCCAGCGCTCCCGAGGTTCCCGATTCGCCCACGCCCTTGGAACCGAGCGCGTTCGCCTTCGTCGGCACCGCGTGCTCGTCGCAGCGGATGGCGCGCATCCAGTCGGCGCGCGGCATCGGGTAGTCCATGAAGCTGCCCGCGAGCAGTTGCCCGGTCTCGCTGTCGTAGATCGCATGCTCGCCGAGCACCTGCCCCACGCCCTGCAGCACGCCGCCGTGGACCTGGCCCTCGACGCTGGTGTGATCCACGACGTTGCCGATGTCGTCCACGGTCGCGTAGTCGACCACGTCGATGACGCCGGTCTCGGGATCGATCTCCACCTCGGCGATATGGCAGCCGTTCGGGAAGGTCGCGCCGAACGAGCCTTCGGCGACGCAGTCCATCGGATGCGGTGACGCTCCCGCGAGTTTCTTCGCGAGATCGAAGAAGGTGATCGACTTGCTGCCGGCCCTGAATTGTCCGCCGCTGTACTCGACATCCGCGCCCAGGGCCGCCGCGGCGAGCGGCTTCGCCGTTTCGATGAGTTTGGCGACGAGGAGCTTCACCGCGCTCCCCGCGCCGTAGAGCGAGCGCGAGCCGCCGGTGCCGTTGCCCACGACGGCGAGATCGAGGTTGCCCTCGTGGATGCGGATGCGCTCGCCTGTCACGCCTAGACCTTCGGCGAGAATGCGCACGAACGCGGTCTCGTGCCCCTGGCCGGTGGACTGCGACACGCAGCTCACGTGCAGGATTCCCGACGCGTCGAAGCGCGCGTACGCCTGGTCCTTGGGCGCGACCCCTGCGGCGCTCGCCTCGAGGAAGGTCGCGATGCCGATGCCGCGCAGCTTTCCTTCGCGCTTCGCGCGCTCGCGCCGCGCCGCAAAGCCCTTCCAGTCGGCGAGCAGCAAAGCCTTGTCCATGACGGCCTCGAACTCGCCGCAGTCGTAGGTCGTGCCGTTCGCGGTCTTGTAGGGCATCGCCTCCGGCGGAATGAAATTCCTCCGCCGCAGCGCGATCGGGTCGAAACCGTGCTCGGCCGCGGCGAGATCGACGAGGCGCTCGATCGCGCAGGCGATGTCGGGCCGTCCCGCGCCGCGGTAGGCCGAGACCGGAACGGCGTTCGAATAGGCGCAGCGCGTGTGCGCGTGCATCGCCGGGACCCGGTACACGCCGCCCATGGTGATGGTGATGTTGCGCGAGCCGATCTGCGGGCCGAAAGGCGTGGAGTAGGCTCCGAGGTCGGCGCAATCGTCGAAGCGCAGCGCCAGGAACTTTCCGTCGCGGTCGAGCGCGAGCTCTCCGGCGAGCGTGAGTCCGCGCCCGTGGTTGTCGGACAGAAAGATCTCCGAGCGCGTCGCCACCCATTTCACCGGGCGGCCGAGCTTTTGCGCCGCGAGCATCACCGCGACGTGCTCGGCATAGGAGAAACTGCGGATGCCGAAGCTCCCGCCCACGAGCTCGGTGACGACGCGGATCTTCTCTCCGGGGAGGCCGGTGGCGGCGGCGAGAAACCCGCGCATGCCGTTCAAACCCTGGCTGGGCGAATAGACGGTGAAGACGCCGCTCGCCGCATCGAAGCTCGCGAGGAAGGCGCGCGGCTCGATCGGATTGCCGACCAGACGCTGGCTGCGCACCGTGAGCCGCGTTTTCAGGGCCGCTGCGGCGAAAGCGGCCCGCACCGCGGCGGCGTCGCCGGTCTCGTATTCGAAGGCGAGGTTGCCGGGGATGTCCTCGTGCAGCTGCGTCGCGCCCGGCCGCGTCGCCGCGTCGAAACCGATCGCGGCGGGAAGATCGCGATACTCGAGCGCGATTTCCTCGGCGGCGTCCTGCGCGAGCGCCGCGCTCTCCGCGACCGCGAGGGCCACGGGCTGGCCGACGTAGTGCACCTTCTTGTGCGCGAGCGCGGGCCAGAAGGGTTTTTTCTGCTTCTGGCCTCCCACGCCCTCATACGCCACTCCGCCGGGAAGCGACTTCCAGCCGGACGCCGCATAGTCGGCGCCGGTGAGCACGAGATGCACGCCCGGCCGTGCGGCCGCGGCCGCGACGTCGGTCGAGACGATCTCGGCGTGCGCGCGGTCGGAGCGCAGGAAAAAGGCGTAAAGCTGGCGCGGAAGATTCCAGTCCGCGCTGTAGCGACCCTTGCCCTCGAGCAGGCGCGCGTCTTCGCGGCGTATCGTTCTTTCGGTCACGGATCGGCGGGACGGTGCGCGCGCAAAAGGCGCAATTGTCTCAAAAGGCGGGCGGCGTGCAAACCTCCGCGACGCGCAGCGCGCTTTACTCGCTCGCAAACAGCCGCATCAGCTCTTTCACTTCACTGGAGGGATTGACGAACTGGCAGCCCCAGCGCTGCGCGCTCGCGCCGTCGGCGAGCGCGAGGGGCCGGCAATGCCGCACCTCGAGGTCCACGCTCAGGCTGCCTTTTCCCGGGCGCTCGATTTGCCAGCCGCGGATGAGTGTCCCCGGCGCCGGGACGAGGTAGGCGCCGCGGACGAGCAGCCCCAGGCCGCCTTCGCTGATGTCCATGATCTGTCCTTCCAGCGCCACCCCGGCTCCGGCCGGGATCGCACAGTGCACGGGCATATCCAGGGGCACCGGCGCGCGCGGATGCGCGCGCTGCTGGCGGCTCACGGTGACCTTGGGGAAACCCATGCGGACCGAGCGCGCCCCCTCCTCGGTGACGAGCACCGGATCGGAAGCGGGGAACTCGATGTACATCCCGCCGAACTCGGCGACGAAGGTCACCTGCCGGCGCTCGAGCAGCGCGGGGATCGCGCCCCCGCCGGAGAGCGACTCGACGACGATGTACTGTCTCATCGGATCGACCGAGCGCAGCTTCCAGCGCGAGTCGGCGCCGCCCGCGAGGAGCGCCGCGAGCGGCTCGCGCCGCGCCATCAGCGCGCTCAGCACGCGCTCGACCTCGTCGCTCGAAGTGGAAACGAGGCCCGGGGAAAGGGTGATTGCGCGCGCGTCGGTGGAGCTCATTGCGGATCGTTTCAACCGCGGCCTATGAACGGCATCTTGGTCGCCATGATGGTCATGAACTGCACGTTGGTCTCGGGCGGGAGGTTCGCCATGTGCAGCACCGCCGCCCCGACGTGGTCGACGTCCATCAGCGGTTCCGGTCGAATCTCGCCGTTCGCCTGCGGCACGCCGTCGGCCATTCGCGAGGCGAGCGGCGTTCGCGCGTTGCCGATGTCGATCTGGCCGCAGGCGATATCGTACTTTCTGCCGTCGAGCGCGCTCGACTTGGTGAGGCCGGTGACCGCGTGCTTGGTGGAGGTGTAGGGCGCGGAGTTCGGCCGCGGCACGTGCGCCGAGATCGAGCCGTTGTTGATGATGCGCCCGCCGCGCGGGGTCTGGCTCTTCATGATCTTGAAGGCTTCCTGCGTGCACAGGAACATGCCGGTGAGGTTGGTGTTCACCACAGCCTGCCACTGCTCGAGCGTGAGGTCCTCGAGCATGATTTTGCCCGGTGTGCCGATTCCGGCGTTGTTGAAGAGCACGTCCAGGCGGCCGAACTTCTCCTTCGCGGCGGCAAACAGCGCCCGCACCGCCTTCGGGTCGGTGACGTCGGTCGGCACGACCAAGGCGCGCTCGCCCGCTCCCGAAAGCTTCGCCGTCTCCTCCAGAAGTTCCTTGCGTCTTCCCGCGAGCGCGACGCGGTAGCCGTCCTTGAGCAAGGCGAGGGCGACCGAGCGTCCGATGCCGCTGCCCGCGCCGGTGACGATGGCGACTTTTCCGGAGGAATTCATTTTCTTCCTTCCCTGTTGATATTCAGTGCACGGCCGCGAGCTGTCTCGCCCGTTCCACGTCGTCGGCGACACGCCTCGAACTGGCGAGCACGCGCTTGCGGGCGTTGGCCGCGACGGCTTCCTCCACGAGCAAGCCCGCGCCGACCTGCAGCGCAAGCTTCTTCCGGGTTGCGGGATACGACTCGAGCAGGCGACCGAAGGCATCGACGGAGATCCGGTAATCGAAATACTCCTTCTCCATGCGATCCTTGACGCGCACCGCCTCCTTGATCCAGTTTCCCGAGCGCCGGTTCGCCGTGCGCATGTGATCGCGCAGGGCCCGTTCGCTCGCCGAAACCTGGTTGTGATAACGGTGGCTCGCCGCCTGGTTACGCAGGATCTGCCTCACGGTGAGAATGTACTCTTCGGCGGCGTCGACGAGCGCCCGGTTCGGAGAGGCGCTCATGCCGCGCAACTCGATCACGTGCTTGTCCACCTCCTGCGCCTGGTCGTCGAGCTTCACCACCATCTGAGCCGTGTCCTCGGGCGCCGCTCCCGTTTCCACGGCGAGCGCTCCTTGCAGGCGCTCGCTCGAATCCTTCACGAGCGCGGTCACCGCTGTTTGCAGTTGGCTCTTGCGGTAAGCGCTGACGCCCCAGTAGCCCAGAGCCGAGGCGATCACCAGCGCGGCCAGGCCGAGGGCGGTGCTCCGCGTGGCCGATCCGGGATGCATTGCCGCCTGTGCGCCGGTCAGGGCGCGATGGAGACGCGCGGGCATTTCATGAACGCTAGGCTAACAAGCGAGGGTGAAGCGGTCAAACTTCCGCATCCGGGCTGCGGATGCTCTTGGCATGGTACGCGACCGTCCGGCATGATTTAATGGCGGCTCCGGAGGGAGGAGGCCATGGCTCTGCTGCAAGTGGTCGTGTTCTTGATGATGTGCGCAGTGGCGCTCGGGTGGGTGGCCCGGCATTTCAGATTTCCGTATCCGATCGCCCTCGTGATCGGGGGCGCGGCGCTCGGCTTCGTGCCGCGGCTGCCGCAGCTTCAGTTCGACCCGCAGTTCCTGCTCGTGCTCGTATTGCCGCCGATTCTCTACCAGGCGGCCCTGCTCACGTCCTGGCACGAGTTCAAGGCGAACATCCGCCCGATCGGGCTGCTCGCCATCGGTCTGGTGATCGCGACCACGCTCGCCGTCGGTGCGACCCTCAAGCTCCTCATTCCCGACATACCATGGTCCGCTGCGTTCGTTCTAGGGGCGATCGTGTCGCCCCCCGACGCAGCGGCGGCGACCTCCATTCTTTCGCGGCTCAACATTCCGCGCAACGTGGTCACCGTGCTCGAGGGCGAGAGCCTAGTGAACGACGCCTCGGGCCTGGTGATCTACAAGTTCGCGGTGGCGGCGGTGCTCACGGGCGCGTTCTCGCTGTGGGAGGCGAGCATTCAGTTCGTCGCCGTCGCGGCCGGCGGCATCGCAATCGGCTTCCTGATAGGGCAGCTGTTCGTCTTCATCCACCGGTATCTCGGAGATGCGTTCATCGAGGTGTTGACCACGCTCGCGGTTCCATACGTCGCCTATATCTCCGCCGAGTCGCTTCACGTGTCGGGCGTTCTCGCCGTGGTCGCGGCTGGCATCGTGCGCGGGCGCTACTCCCCGGAGATCGTCTCGGCCGAGATGCGCATCATCGCGCGCTCGGTGTGGAATCTGCTCGTGTTCCTGCTGAACACCCTGATCTTCATCCTCATCGGCGTGCAGCTGTCGGCAATCGTCGCGCGGCTCACCGACTACTCGGTGGGGGAGCTCTTTTTCTACGGTACGTTCGTGAGCGCGGTCGCGATCTTCGTGCGCTTCGCCTGGGTCTATCCGGCCACCTACCTGCCGCTCGTGCTGAGGGCCTTGCTCGGCGAGCAGGTCGCGCCGCCGCGGGAGGGGGAGGTGTTCATCATGGGCTGGTGCGGGATGCGCGGCATCGTGTCGCTCGCCGCCGCTCTCGCGCTGCCCCAGGCGCTGGAAGACGGAAGTGCGTTTCCCGAGCGCGACCTCGTCATCTTTCTCACCTTCGTAGTCATCGCGGTCACGCTCGTGTTGCAGGGCCTGACCCTGAAGCCTCTTATCCGCATGCTCAAGGTGGGCCGGGACTGGAGCCTGCAGGAGGAGAAGCAGCGCGCCCAGATGGCGCTCGGCAAGGCGGCGATCGCCGCCATCGACGCCGTGGTGGCGAAAAGCGGCATCCCGAACGAGCTCGCCGAGCGCATCCGCGCCGAATTCGCCGAGAAGATCACGCTTTCGGTGCCCGAGGGGCTGGTGCTGCGGCACTCGGGCGCCGACGACGCGCGGCGTCTGAGGGACGCGGCGGTGAAGGCGGAGCGGCAGGAGCTGATTCGGTTGTGGCGGGAGAACCAGATCAGCGACGAGGTGCTGCACCATATCGAGGAAGACCTCGACTACCAGGAATCGCGCATCTAGCTTGGAGGAGGTCCCATGGTTCGCGTAGCTGTCTTTGCGCTTTTCGCGCTCGCCGCTCTGCCCTGCGCGGCACAATACCCCGACCGGAACGTGACCTTTCTCGCGAACTTTCCCCCCGGGGGCCTCGTCGACATCGTCACGCGCGTCGTCGCCGACGGAATGAAGCCAAAGTTTCCTCACGGCATCACCGTCGTGAACAAGCCGGGCGCCGGGGGCGCGGTGGGCGTCACGGATCTGATCCAGGCGAAGCCCGACGGCTACACCATCCTGCTCACGCCGCAGTCGTCGCTCGTCATCGCGCCGCAGATGAACCCGAAGCTCGCCTACAAGACGCCGGACGAGTACGACCCGGTGATCAACGTGGTCGCCTACTATCCGCTGTTGGCGGTGACCGCCGACGCGCCGTGGAAGTCCATCCAGGACTTCGTCGCCGACGCGAAAGCGAACCCGGGCAAGATGCGCGTCGGGACGCCGGGTGAGGGCACGGCGAGCCACCTCAACCTCGAGGAGTTCATCTTCCGGACAGGGACGAAGATGATTCCGGTGCCTTACGCCGGCTGGGCGCAATCCTCGCCCGCGCTCCTTGGCAACCACATCGAGGCGGTGGTGGCACAGCCGGGCGAGGTCAAGCCGCTCGTCGACGGCAAGCGGATGCGCGTGCTCGCGGTCTTCCAGGAAAAGCGCCACCCGGCGTTTCCCGACACGCCGACATCGAAAGAGTCCGGCTGGGACGTGGCGAACGGCGTGTGGTACCTGATCATCGCGCCCAAGGGCACGCCCGCGCCGATCGTGAAGCGGATTCACGACGCCGCCAAGGCGGTCGTCGACGACCCGGCGTTCGCGAAGACCATGGACGCGCGGGGAGTGGATGTGGACTACCGCGCGGGGGACAAGCTACGCACGGATCTGTGGAAGGAGTACAAGCTGGACACGGAGATATTGAAGAGGATCGGGCTGGTCAAGGTGCGGTGAAGAGGAGATACGCGATGAGGCTCATCGTTGCAGCCGGCGCGCTCGCGCTCGCGTGCACGCCGCCCGCGGCGTTGGCTCAAGGCTATCCCGCCAAGCCGATCAGGATCGTGATCCCTTTCGTCGCCGGCGGGTCGTCGGATATCGTCGGCCGCGCGATCGGCTCCAAGTTCCAGGAATTCCTTCGCCAGCCGGCCGTGGTCGAGAACCGGCCCGGCGCCAACGGCGCCATCGCCGCCGAGTTCGTCGCCAAGTCCGACGCGGACGGCTACACCATCCTGGTGGGCTCGATCGGCGTGTTCTCGATCAACGCGGCGCTGTTCAAGGACCTGCGCTATCAGCCGCTGCGTGACTTTGCGCCGATCACGCTCGCGGTGACCACGCCCAACGTGCTGATCGCGAAGCCGACGCTGCCTGCGGATTCGGCAAGCGAGCTGGTCGAGCTTGCGAAGAAAAATCCCGGGCGCCTCGCGTACTGCTCGAGCGGCAGCGGCTCGTCGGACCACCTCACTGGCGAGGTGTTTCGCCAGAGCGCCAATTTCGCCGCGATCCACGTGCCCTACAAGGGCGGCGCCGCGTGCCAGACGGACATCATGGGCAACCAGGTCGATTTCTCTTTTCAGAACCTGGGCGCGGTGACCGGCTACATCAAGGCCGGCAGGATGAAGGCGCTCGTGGTGACTGCGAAGGCACGCCACCCGCAGCTGCCCAACGTGCCTTCGGCCGCGGAGGCGGGATACCCGGACCTGGTCGTCACCTCCTGGCAGGCGGTCGCGGCGCCGGCGAAGACGCCGCGCGACGTCGTGGCGAAGCTGAATGACGCGACCGCGCGCGCGCTGCGCTCGCCCGAAATCCGCGAGCGCATGACGCAGATCGGCTTCGACGTTGTGGCGGGCACGCCGGAAGAATTCGGCGCTTTCATGAAGGCCGAGATCGAGCGCTGGACAGCGGTGGTGAATCGCGGCGGGATCAAGCCCGATTGAGTTCAGGTTTCAGCCTCGGCACTGCGGCGTCCTCCGATCGCCTTCCACGCGGACAGGCCGCCTGCGACGTAGCGCGCGTCGAAGCCTTCCTTGCGCAGCGCCGCGGTCACGCCGCAGCCGACGTGAAAACCGTAGACGCAGTACACCAGGACCGGCTCCGACTTCGAGAGTTCGCCTGACCACTCTCCCACGCGCTCCGGGTCGCGCCAGGTCGCGCCGGCCATCGTACTCTTTTCCAGCTCGTGGTATTTCGCCGGCCGCACGTCGATCACCTGCAGCGTTTCGCCCCCGGCCATCCGGTCGCGGATTGCTTCCACCGAAACGCAGGGCAGCTCGGTCTGCTGCGCGGCCATCCCCGCGCCGCGCTCGCCTTCGCCGGTCGCGGAGAGGTAGCGCAGTTCGGCGCGCGCCCAGTCGACGTTGCGCATAGCCGCGTCGATGTACGCGGCGGTATTCGCCCCGAAGTCGATGTGGTAGGCGTGCTCGTACATGTCGAGGGCGAGGATGGGCGTTCCGGTCGCGAGGTTTTGCGTGTGATCGAGCGCGTATTGATTCACCAGGCGCCGCTCGCGCGGGAGGTACACGAGCAGCACCCAGCCCGAGCCCGAGAGCGCTCGCGCCATCGCGGTGAACTCGTCGCGCCAGCGGTCGGCGCTGCCGAAGCTCTCCTTCAGGGCGCTCGCCATGCGCTCGGTGGGCTTGCCGTCTCCGCCCAGCGATGCAAAATAAAGCTCATGCAGCGCCATGGAATTGAGCGCGACCAGCTCGTCGCGCTTCAGGCCCGCGATCTGGAATTCCGGAACCGTGGAGAAGTCGAGCGCGCGGAGTTTTTCGGTGATGGCGTTCAGGCGCTGCACGGCGCCGCCGTAGTTGGTCTCGTAGTGGCTGACGATGAGCCGGTCGGACAGGCCGTTCAGGAGCCAGGGCCTGCAGCCGATGGGTGCGATCGCGTAAGGCATAAGGGACCTCCTGGTTCCGGAACCGCGGTCAATCGACCTTGGCCCCCGAAAGCTTGACGACTTTCGACCACTTCTCGATCTCCGCGCGGATCAGCGCGTCGAACTGATCGGGCGTCGAGCCGATCGGCTCCATGCCCTGCTGCTTCATGCGCTCGGTGAGGTCGGAGGATTTCACGGCGCGCGCGATGTCGGCGCCGATGCGGTTCACGAGCTCGCGCGGCGTGGCGGCGGGGGCGACGATGCCGACGAGGGAGAGGGCGCTCACGCCGGGCACCGATTCGGAAACGACGGGATACTCGGGCGACTCGGGCGCGCGTGAAGGGGACAGCAGGGCGAGCACCTTGATCCTGCCGCTCTTGATCAGCGGCTGCACCGCGTAGAGCACGTCCATGAGTATTGGCACGCGCCCGGCCATGACGTCCTGCTGCGCCGGCGCGCCGCCCTTGTAGGGCACGTGCACGAGGTCGATGCCCGAGCTCGTCTTCAAAAGCTCGACCGAGAGGTGCATCGCGGTGCCGCTCCCCGGGGTCGCGTAGGCGAGCTTGCCGGGCTCTTTCTTCGCGAGCGCGATCAGCTCGGGGATGGAGTTCGCCGGGAACGCGGGGTTCGCGGCCATCACCAGGTGCTGCACCGAGACCTGCGTCACGCCGGCAAGGTCCTTCAGCGTGTCGTAGGGCAGGTCGCTGCGCAGGCTCGGGTTGATGACGTAGGCGGTGACCACCATGCCCAGGGTGTGGCCGTCGGGCGCGGACTTGGCGACGTAGTCGGTCCCGACCACCGTTCCCGCGCCGGGCTTGTTTTCCACCACCACCGGCTGGCCCCATACGTCCTGCATCTTCGCGGACACGAGGCGCCCGATAATGTCGGTCGCGCCGCCGGGAGGAAACGGCACCATCAGCCGCACGACCTTGTTGGGATATTGCTGGGCGGCAGCCGCGAGCGGCAGCAGCGTCGCAAACGCAAGGGTTCGGATCAGACGGTGCATGCCGCCTTAGCGCTCGTGCGCGGCCTCGCCGTCGCTCACTTTGAGGTCGGGCACCCCGCCTGTCGCGACCGGATCGTCGCGGTAGAGCTTCTTGAAGTCGAAGGTCGCGCGCCGGCCTTCCTGCTTCGGGATCCCGTTCTCCGCGAACAGCTTGAACTCGGGCGGCACGTCGCGAAAATCCTCGACGTCGAACCACAGCCGCACCAGGCGCCGCTGCCGCTCAGGCTCGGGGAAGTTCGTGAAGCGCGTTCGCGCGTGCATCACGGTATAGTTGTTGATGACGATCATGTCGCCGCGCTCGAGGAAGAACGCCAGGCGATTCTCGGGCGCCGCTGCGATCTCATCGAACAGATTCAGAGCCTCGAGGTCGCGCTCATCGAGCGGCACGCCGCGCTCGCGCTGGCCCGCTGCTATCCCGGCGCGCTGGTAGCGGCAGGAGAGTTGCCCGTTGCGGTTGGCGAACACCGGCGTACGGTAGGGCGTCGCCGCGTCCTCGCCCGGTCCTTCTTCGCCGAGGCGGTGGTAGTGATAGCCGCGGTAGAGCGCCTCGAGGAGGTGCGCTGCGCGCGCGCGTATCTCATCGTGCACGGTCACGCCGCTCACGATGATCGAGGCGCCGCCCGAGGCGGACTTGTGCCAGCAGGCGAGCGAGATCATCGCGGTGATGTCGGAGTGCGGCCGCAGCTCGAGATTGCTGCGGTACATGCGCGGGGTCGCGTCCTCGGCGGTGGCGTCGACCACCGAAGTGACGAGGTCGCCTTGGGCGTTCTGCGAGAGCGCGCGGCCGAAATGCGTCCCCACGCCCCAGGCGCAGGCGGTGAACTGCTCGAGCGACACGCCATCGAGGGGCAGGCCGCGCAACACGAGGAAACCCTTGCCCGAGCGCACCTCGGCGTAGCCGTGCTCGAGCTTCTTGCGCAGTCCGTCGAATCGAAAATCGGTCTTCGTCAGCGCGTGGACGGGCGAGAGGCGGCCGCTCCGCTCGAGGGCCTCGACCGCCGCAAGCAGCTCACCGCGGTCTTCGACCGTCAGCTCGACCAGATAGTCGGCGGGGTTCTCGAAGCTCGAAGCCTTCCAGGCAAACGAAGAGGAGGCGTGCTCGTAGCTCATGAAAGCCATTGTAACGCGGCCTTGAGCGCCGCAAGCGGCGCTCAAGATGTAGAATCCCGGAGCCCGTGAGCACCAAGACCCGTCCGGAAATCCTCATCATCGGCGGCGGTATCGGCGGCGTGGCGACGGCGCTTGCGCTCGCGCGCCGCGGCATGCGCTCACGCGTGCTCGAGAAGGCGCCCGAGTTCGGCGAGATCGGCTACGGCATCCAGCAGGGCCCGAACGCCTACCGCATGCTCGACTGGCTGGGCGTCATGAAGGATCTGGAACCGCAGGCGGTGTTCACCAACAGCTTGATCCTTATCGACGCGCTCACCGACCGGGAGCTCACCCGGATTTCGTGCGGCGACGCCTTCCGGCGGCATTTCCGCGCCCCCTACACCGTCGTGCATCGCCGCGATCTGCACGGCGCGCTGCTGGAGGCTTGCCGCAAGCGCCCGGAGATCGCGCTGCACACCTCGAAGGAGCTAGTCAGCTTCGAGGACCGCGGCGGCGGCGTGGTCGCGCGCTTCGCCGACAGCTCCGAATACCAGGGGCGCGCGCTGATCGGGGCGGACGGACTGCGCTCGCGCGTGCGCGAGACCCTGATGGACGACGGCCCGCCCAGGCCCGCCGGGCACGTGACCTACCGCGGCGTCATTCCTCTGGACCAGGTGAAGGACCAGTCACACTTCGACGACATGGTGATCTGGATCGGGCCGAACCTGCACTTCGTCCAATACCGCCTGCGCGGCGGCACCGTCATGAACAACGTGGCCACCGTCGTGAGCGACAAGTTTGCGCGAGGCGAGCGGCACGACTACGGGGGCCCGGACGAGCTGGCCGAAGTCTTTTCGCGCACCACGCCGCACGTACAGGAGATGCTCGGCTACGTGGGCAAGGACAAGAACTGGGTGCTGCACGACCGCGAGCCGCGGCCCGGCTGGACGCGCGGCAAGGTCGCGCTGCTGGGCGATGCCGCGCACCCCACCCTGCAGTACCTCGCCCAGGGCGCCTGCATGGCGATCGAGGACGCGGTGGTGCTCTCGGGCAAGCTCGAAAAGGCGGGGAGCGACGTCGATGCCGCGCTTCGGGCCTACGAGCAGGAACGCTATCTGCGCACCGCGCGCGTCACGATCACTTCGCGGATCTTCGGCGACATCATCCACGCGAACGGCGGCGCCCGCGACCTGCGCAATCATCTGCTGGCGCAGAGGACGCCCGAGACTTTCTGGGAGGTGGACTGGCTCTACCGGGGGATCGAAGCTTGATCCCGGCGCCCCTCCGTTCCGGCTACTCCTTTTTCTTGTCCTTGTTCCGCCACACCATCCACGCGAAACCGACGCAGAAGCCCACGAACAGCACCAGGAAAATGGCCGTGGCGAGCGTATTGGGCTCGACCGCGGGCTCGGGAGCCTGGGCGCGCGCGGATGCAAGGAGGAGAGAAGCGATCGATCCGACAAGGAATCTTTTCATGGCGGGCTTTCGCAAAGGCCGTTCGGCGAGCGGCCACGGATAATCTGCGCCAAGCCCCTTGCAGGAAACTGACGCCTGTCTTTCAATTCGCTGTCAATAGGTGAGGAGGAGGCCGTGTCCGACGACGCATTCCCGGAAAGTCCGCTCGAATTCGGCATTTTCGACTGGATCGAGTGGTCCGACGCGCCTGCGGGCGAGATCTTCGAGCACAAGCTGCGGATCGCCGAGGCCGCGGACAAGGCAGGGTTCTACGCCTGGCACATCGCCGAGCACCAGGGCACGCCGCTCTCGATCGACGGCTCGCCCGCGCTCGTGCTGTCCGCGGCGATCCAACGAACGAAGAGGCTGCGGCTGGGGGCTCTCACGTTCTGCCTGCCTTGGTACAACCCGTTTCGCTTCTACAATGAGATCTGCATGCTCGATCACATGAGCGACGGGCGCCTGGAGCTCGGCGTGGGGCGCGGCGTCTCGCCGATCGAGTCCTCTTATTTTTTCATGAGGAACGTCGAAGAGTCGCGCGAGCGCTACCGCGAGACGCTCGAGATTTTTTTTGCCGCCTGCGGGAGCTCGGTCCTCGATCACCAGGGGAAATACTTCTCCTACCGGGACCTCGAGCTCTACCTCCACCCGCGCCAGCGGCCGTATCCCCCTTTGTGGTTCCCGAGCAGCGACAAGAACTCGATCGAGTTCACGGCTCGCCACGGCTACCACACCGTGCTCAACACGAGCGCCGCGGAGGCCGGCAAGCTCTACGCGCAATACCGGGAAGTGTGGGCGCGGCACAAGAACGATCCGGGGCGCCACAACGCGCACGTGCGCGCGCCGAAGCTCGGAAAATCCCAGCACGTGTTCGTCGCCGGCGGCGATGCGGAGGCGCAAAGAGTCGGCGGCGCCGCGTACAAGGTCTGGAGCGATCACCTGACCCATCTCACGCGCAAGCACGGAAGGCCCGACCTGCTGAACGTCAACCCGGCGTCGGCGGCAGCGATCGCGCGCCTGGTGGCCGGCGCGCCGGGGACGGTCGCTCGGGAGCTCGCCCAAGTGGTGCGCGAATCGGGAATCAATTATCTGCTGCTGGTGTTTTCCTTCGGCGACCTGCGGCCGGAGCTGGCGATGCGCTCGATGGACCTGTTCGTGAGGGAGGTGATGCCGGCTCTGCGGGCGGGTGCGGCCTGAAGCGACCGGCTGTATTTTTTCCCCCGGTCAAATATACTAGTTCACCCCGGAAGCAAGGAGGCGGATTGCCATGGCGAAGGCGCTGAAGAAAGTGCGGGTTTCGATGATGAACGCGATCCACGACCTGCCGCTGCTCGTGGCCCGCGACGAGGGCTTTTTCCGGGACGAAGGACTCGACGTGGACATCCTCAAGACGCCGGGGTCGGGGCAGCGCGATTCCGACCACCAGGCGCTGCGCGAGAACATCTTCGAGCGCACCATGGAGGCGCTCTACGACCAGGGCCAGTGCGACCAGTTCCGCATGTGCGAATGGGGCGTGATGAAGCGCGCGGTCGAGGCGGAGAAGACCGGTCACCGTCCCGCGAAGATCGTCGCGCTCGGCTCGGCGATGTCGACCTTCGCCATCGTCACCGATCCGAAGGTGCGCATCTACGAGCCCGAGCAGCTGAAGAACAAGCCGATCGCAGTGAGCCCCTACAACGGCTCGCACTTCACGACGCTGAAGCTCCTCGAGGGGTTCCTCAAGCGCGAGCAGATCAAGTGGATCTTCGCCGGCACCATGAAGGAGAGGCTGGACGCGCTGGCGAAAGGCCAGGTCGCGGCGGCGAGCCTGATGGAGCCCTGGATCAGCGTCGCGGAGAAGCGCGGCATGCGCGTGCTGATGGAATCGCATTCGACGCGGAGCGAAGCCGCCGGGGATGAGCTCGACGGGGCCACGCTCGCCGCCATGTTCCGCGCCGAGGCGCGCGCCGCCGATGCGATCGACCGCGACCCGCGCAAGCACGCGCGCTACCTCGTCGAGGAGGCGGGAGGGCTGCTCGAGCCCAAAGACCTCAAGATTTCGCGCATCCTCAACGCGCCGCCCGAGCCCTACACCCGCGAACGCTTCGACCATACCTACCAGTGGACCCTGGGCTGGGGCCTGGTGCAGTCGGGCGCGACCTTCGAGAACACGGTCGACAACCGCGCCTGGCAATAGGTACGAACAATACAGAGGAGGGGGACGATGAAATCAAGAAATTGGGTCGCGCTCGCCACGGCATCGTGGCTCGCGTTCGCAGCGGCGGGAGCGTTCGCCCAGACCATCAAGATCGGCTTCATCACCAGCTACTCGGGGCTGAACGGAAACCTCGGGCCCTACATGGAGCGCGGCGCGCGGCTGTACCTGAAGGAGCACCAGAAGGAGCTGCCGCCCGGGGTGAACATCGAGTTCCTCATCCGCGACGATACCGGCCCCTACCCCGACAAGGCGAAGCAGCTCGCGCAGGAGCTGATCGTGCGCGACAAGGTCAATCTGCTCGCGGGCGTGATCTTCACGCCGAACGCCATGGCGATCGCACCGCTCGCGACCGAGGCCAAGGTGCCGTTCATCATCATGAACGCCGGCACCGCAGTGATCACGACGCGCTCGCCCTACATCGCGCGCCTCTCGTTCACCTTGTGGCAGTCGTGCTATCCGCTCGGCCAATGGGCGGCGAAGAAATTCAAGCGGGTCTACACGATGGTGAGCGATTTCGGTCCCGGGCACGACTGCGAGGACGCGATCGTCAGGGCGACCAAGGAATCCGGCGGAGAAGTCGCCGGAACGGTGCGCGTGCCGCTTCAGAATCCGGATTTCGTTCCCTACATGCAGCGGGTGAAGGACGCCAAGCCCGATGCGCTCGCGGTATTCATCCCGGCGGGGAAGACTGCGACCGCGGTGCTGAAGGCATTCGGCGATCTCGGGCTCGCCAAGTCCGGCGTGAAGCTGATCGGACCCGGAGACGTCACCACCGACGAGGAGCTGGAGAATATGGGCGAGGCGGCGCTCGGCGTGCTCACCGTGCACCACTACTCGGCCGCGGCGACACGCCCGGCGAACCAGGCCTTCGTCGCCGCGTGGAAGCGCGACTACGGTGCGAACGAGACGCCCAACTTCGTCGCGGTGGGCGGCTGGGACGGCATGGCTGCGATCATGCACGTGATCAAGGAGCAGAAAGGCAAGATCGACCCGGACCGCACCATGGAGCTCCTGAAGAATTTCAAGGACCCGAACAGCCCGCGCGGGCCGATCTCGATCGATCCCGCCACGCGCGACATCGTTCAACCCGAGTACCTGCGCGAAGTACGCAGGGTCGGCGGCAAGCTCGCCAACGTCGAGATCGAGACGCTGGGCACGGCGGTGAAGGACCCGTGGAAGGAACTGAACAACAAGAAGTGAGCTACATCTTCAACAGCCGCTTGCAGTTGCCCGAGAGAATCTTGGTCCGGTCCTCCAGGCTCAGGGGCAGATCCTCCATCCACTTCGTTCCGGGCGGGTTGGGCACGAAGGGATAGTCGACCGAGAAGAGGATCCGGTCCACGCCCATCTCCATGATGCAGCACATCAGCGCGGGCGTGGAGAAGTTGCCGCTCGTGGTGATCCAGAAGTGCTCGCAGAAGGTGTCGCGGAAAGTGCTGGGTTTGTCGGCTCCGCGCGAGAGCGCCATGTTGATGCGCCACGCGGAGAAGGGCAGCGACTCGCCCAGATGCCCGAGGATGATCTTCAGGCGCGGATATTTCTCGAATGCGCCCGATAGAATCATGCGGATGCCGTGGGTGGCGGTCTCCACGGTGTAGCCCCAGGCCGCGGTGAGGAGCTGCGGAAACCTGTCCAGATAGTCCTTGTAATAGGCGTCGGCGACCGCCTGCACGGGCGAGGACGGATGGATGTAGAGCGGCACGTCGAGCGCCTGAGCGCGCTCGAAGATCGGCCAGAAGCGCCTGTCGTCGAAGAACACGCCGTTGGTCGGTCCGTGCACCATCGCGCCCTTGAAACCCAGCCTGGTGACCGAGCGCTCGAGCTCGTCCGCCGCCGCTTTCGGGTCGGCGGTGGGAAGCGCGGCGAAGCCGGCGAAGCGGCCCGGGTGAGCGCGCACCGCCTCGTGCAGTCGGTCGTTCGCGCGCTTGGCGAACGGAACCGCGGTCGCCGCGTCGAGGCGCTGCGTCGAAGGCGCGCCGTGCGAGATCACCTGCACGTCGATTCCGGCTTCGTCCATCTCCCTGATGCGCAGCGCGCCCAGGTCGTCCAGCCGCCGGCGCAGCTCGGGGTCGCGCGCTTCGCCGCTCCCGAAAGTCTTCGCAACGTCTGCGTCCCAGTAATGCTCTTCGAGCGCGATGACGAAGGGTCTGTTCTTGGTTGCCATGGGTTTGATGGCTCCTGCAGTAGCAGTAGGTGATGGACTTTAGCGGCTCGCCGGCTTGAACTCGAGGATGAAGTTCCACAGCGGCATGTCGCCGACGTTGGTGACGCTGTGGATGATCGGCTCGCGGAAGTTCACCACGCTCGGCGGTTCCTGCGGCGCGTCCTTGCCGTCGATGATCTGCCGCAAGAGCGGCCCCTGGTTGATGCGGATCTCGACGCGCTGGCTGTGGCTGTGGCGCGCGCGCGTGTCCCCCGGCGCGAGCCGCTCCTCGTAGATGAAGAAACGCTCGCCCTCGTACACGATCGTGTTCTTCGCCGGCGGGATGATCTCGGCGGGCGATTTGACCGGCGGGTGTTTGGGCTTGATCGCCACCTCGAAGAAGGGGCCGCCGGTCGGAGGGCGGTAGGATTCGCCCGCCTTGAACACCGCGACCTCGCCGCGCCGCATCGCGCGCAGCACCCTGCCGAAGCGCAGCTCGATCTCCCCCATCGCCACGATCACGCGTTCCGCGCATCCCGGCGTCGAGCCTTCAGCGCACGGCGCGTCGTCGCGGCTCACGAGCACGTAGTCGTTCTCGAGCGCGGGCGCCGCCCACAGCGGACCGGCATTGAAGAGCGCCGCGAGCAGCGCCGCGGCGGGCCAAGGTTTCGAAACTGGGATCATCGGGTGCTCCGGGGTCGTCATGTGTGCCCGCCTAAGATAGCATCTGCGAGCACACATCGGTTTTCCAAGCCAAGGAGGAGCCCGCCGTGCAGGGGATCGCCAGGATTGCCGCCAACGAATCAGTTCTGCCGCTCGATGTTCTTCAGGTCGACGACGCGCTTCCAGCGCGCGATCTCGCGCTCGACGAGCGCGCGCATTTCCTCGGGGCTGGAAGGCGCCGGCACGCCGCTGAGATCGGCCAGGCGTTGGCGTACGTCGGGCATTTCGAGAATGGAGCGGATTTCGCCGTTCAGTCGATCGATGATCGCGCGCGGTGTCGCCGCCGGGACCGCGAGGCCGAGCCAGGAATTCACTTCCACACCGGGAAGCGTCTCGGAGATCGTCGGCACCCCGGGCAGGGCCGGATGGCGCGCGGGCGAGGACACCGCGAGCGCGCGAAGTTTGCCGGACCGGATATGCCCCAACGAGGCGGTTCCCGTTTCGATGGTCGCATCGACGCGGCCCGCCAACACATCCACCAGGGCGTTCGCGCTGCCCTTGTAAGGCACGCCGAGGATCGCCGTGCCAGCCTCGATATTGATCCATTCGCCGAGCAGGTGCACCAGCGTCCCCGGGGTCATGGAGTAGGTCAATTTTCCCGGCTCGGCCCGCGCGCGTTCGAGCAGCTCCGCGAACGAGCGGATCGGCGAACCGGGCGCGACCGAAATCACCAGCGGATAGGCAACCACCGTTCCCACCATGCCGAAGTCGCGCACCGGATCGTAAGGGAGCGCCCGGTTGAGAGCCGCGGTGGCCGGATGCGCGCCGGAAAGCAGCACCAGCGTGTGGCCGTCAGGCGGAGATTTTGCGAGTGCTTCGTTCGCGAGCAGCCCGGCTCCGCCGGGCCTGTTTTCGACGACGACAGGCTGGCCGAATCGCTCGGAGAGTTTCTGCGCAAGGAGCCGGCTGACCAGATCGTTGCCCGAGCCGGGCGGCGAGCCGACCAGGAAACGGATCGGCCTGACCGGGTACGTCTGCGAAATCGCCTCGCCGATGGCGAGCGCGGCTACGGCTGCGAGCATTGCCGCGGCAAATTTGACGTTCATTTCGCGAGCTTCGAGAGATCGGGCATGGCGAACGGGTGCGCGACCTCGAAGGCCCGCGCGGCGCGCAACACTTGCGCCTCGGCGTATTTCAGCCCGATGATGTGCAAGCCTACGGGCAATCCCGTGCGGGTCAGTCCGCAGGGAATGGAAGCCGCCGGTTGCTGTGTCAGGTTGAAGGGGAAAGTGAACGGTGTCCAGCTCACCCATCCCTTCGCGTTCTTCGGTGCTTCCCTGCCGACGTCGAATGCCGCAACGGCAAGCGTCGGCGTGACGAGCAGATCGTAGCGCTCGTGGAAGCGGCTCATCACGAGGCCGAGCTCGTTTCGCTTCTGCGCCGCCTCGAAGTGCTCGAGCGCTGTGATGCGCTCGCCGCGGCGCGCGATCTCGCGCAGGCCTTTGTCGATCAGCGAGCGTTTTTTGGCCGGCACGCTGCTCACGACAAGCGCCGCGCCCGGGAACCAGTGCCGCGAAAACGTTTCCTGCGGATTCTCGAACCCGGGATCGCTCTCTTCGACCTTCGCGCCGAGATCGTCGAACGTTCGCACCGCCTTCCCCACGATCTCCGCGACCTCGCGGTCGACCGTGGCGTAGCCGAGATTCGCCGAGTAAGCGATGCGCAAGCCCCGCACGCCGGCTTCGAGCCCTTCCCGGTAATCGCGGCGCTCATAGGGCAGCGCTGTCCAGTCGCGGGAGTCGGGCTGCGACATGACGCTGAGCATGAGCGCGGCATCGGCAACGCTGCGCGCGATCGGCCCGACGTGCGCGACGGTTCCCATGGGAGAGGGCGGCCAGGCGGGTACGCGGCCGAAGGTGGGCTTGATGCCGAACAGGCCCGTGAACGCGCAGGGTATGCGGATCGAACCGCCGCCGTCGGTGCCGACCGCGAGCGGGCCCATCCCGGAAGCCACCGCGGCGGCAGCGCCGCCCGAGGAACCGCCCGGGGTTTTTCGCGGGTTCCAGGGATTGCGCGTGATACCGGTGAGCGGGCTGTCGGTGACGCCCTTCCAGCCGAATTCCGGAGTCGTCGTCTTGCCGAGCAGCACGGCCCCTGCCTCGCGCAAGCGCGCCACCGCGGGCGCGTCGTCGTCCCACGGCCCCTTCGGATCGATCGTTTTCGAGCCGCGCAGCGTCGGCCAGCCGCGGGCGAGGATCAAGTCCTTGATCGAGACGGGGACGCCATCGAGCGGGCCCATCGGCGCGCCCCTCATCCAGCGCGTTTCCGATTCCGTCGCGCTTGCGACGGCCGCCTCGCCATCGACGAGGCAGAAGGCGTTCAGGACCGGGTTCAGCCGCTCGATGCGCTCGAGCACCGCGCGCGTCGCCTCGACGGGGGAGAGCTGCGTCGCGCGATAGAGCGCGAGCAGCTCTGCGGCGGTGAGCGAGCAGGGGTCGGTCGGCGTGCTCAACAATGACTCCGGTCTAGAACTTCTTGGCTAGGGAAGGAGTGTGCTCCGTTACCGGATGGAGCGGCATACCATGTTCATGGGAGTTCAGTTCGATCGGCTCCTCGCTCGCTCTTTCCTGATCTTCCGCTTTCGACGTACTTGCGCGAGGTGCGCGGATCGAGCCCGGTCCGCTTGGCTACCTCGGCATACGTCCCGAGACGCCGGTAGAGCAGCGCGCAATATTGCGCGAGTAGGTCCGCGGCCGTGAGTTCTCCCGTGCGCAGCTTGTCGAGCAGCGCCTCCTCTTCGCCCGGAGCCGACTGGGGTTTATCGGCTGCATAACGGCCGGTGAGCAGGATGCGCCGGACCGCCTGCTCGAGCTCGCGCACGTTTCCCGGCCAGGCGTAGCCGCTGGGGAGGCCGCTCCCCAGCGCCGCCAGCACGGCTGCGACGAGATCGGGCGCCTTTGCGCCGGTGACGCGCGCGACGAGCAGCCGCACCAGCTGTTCGAGCTCGGCAGGCGATTCCGCGATGCGCTGCCTCAGCGTCGGAACCTCGATCACGTCGGAACACAGCCGGTAGAAGAAGTCGTCGCGGAAGCGCCCGTCGCGGCGCAGGGCGGCGAGCGGCCGGTTCGTCGCCGCGATGACGCGCCCCGAGAAACGTTTCTTCTCGTGCCCGCCGAGCGCGGTGAAGGTGCGCTCCTGCAGCACCTGCAGCAGCTTGATCTGCACCGGTATCGACGCCTCGCCGATCTCGTCGAGGAACAGCGCGCCGTGCGCATTGCAGCGCTCGAAGACGCCCTCGTGGTGCTCGATCGCGCCGGTGAAGGCGCCCTTGCGGTGGCCGAAGAGCTCCGACTCGATCAGCGTCTCCGGGAACTGCGACAGGTTGATCGTGATGAAGCTCTCGGCGAAGTTGGCCGCGAACCGGCGCTGCTCCACGACGTAAGGGATGAACTCCGAGCGCCCGATCGCGGCCGCGGCGGACCCCTTTCCGGTCCCGGTTTCGCCGAGGAGAAGTGTCGAGAAATCCTCCATGCGATTCCAGAGCGCGGCCTCGTAGCCGCGCATGTCGTGCGTGACGACGTTGTTCCACAGCGCCTCGCGCAAGCGCCGCATCGATTCGCATTCGCCGGCGAGCGAGCGCTCGATGAAATGGAACGCGCGCCGCAACTGGAAAAAGAGCGCGAAAAAACGCACCGCACGCTCCTCCGGAAAGCCGCTGCGCACCAGATCCGCGATCGAGTCGTCGCCGAACGGCACCGCGAGAGGCGCGCCGCCCTGTCCCGCCTGGCGCTCGATCAGCGCGTCGAGCTGCGGCACACAGCGGTGGTAGCACACATATAGAAAGCCCGGCTCGAGCAGGCGCCGGTCCTCGGCGCTCAATTTCTGCAATGCAGACGCGCCTTCGCGCAGCCACGGCTCCAGGCGCGGCCCCACCACGCGCGCGAGCGCTTCGCGATCGCTCGTCAGATCGCCGAGCGGCGCGCCAGGGGCGAGCCGCACGATCAGCTGGTCGCGTTGCGGGGTGAA
>Ga0209807_1000008_pt1 | contig 97725 bp, 101 predicted proteins | sample GraSoiAngelo_154_FD_186168 | JGI IMG/M metagenome (GOLD analysis project Ga0209807, IMG submission 186168) | Grasslands soil microbial communities from the Angelo Coastal Reserve, California, USA - 14_1009_13_20cm (SPAdes) (version 2) | ecosystem: Environmental > Terrestrial > Soil > Grasslands... | reverse complement strand
GAGCTCGTCGCCGCGGCGAAGGCGAAGCCCGGCTCGCTCAATTCCGCCTCGGTCGGCATCGGCAGCGCGACGCATCTGAACGCCGAGCGCTTTCGTCTCGGCGCCGGCATCGAGACCGTCAACATCCCTTTCAAGGGCTCGCCGGAAGCGCTGACCGAGATCGTCACCGGCCGCGTCGATTTCTATTTCTGCCCCGTCAACGCAGTGCTGCCGCTCCTGAAGGACGGCAAGCTCGTCGCTCTCGCAGTGGGGAGCACGAGGCGCTCGCTCGCGCTCCCCGAGCTTCCCACGACGCTCGAGGCCGGCGTTCCCGACTCCGACTACAACTTCTGGGTCGGCATGTTTGCGCCGGCCAAGACGCCGCGCGAGGTCGTCGACCGTCTCTACGGGGAAACGACCAAGGCGCTGCGCGCGGCTGACGTGCGCGAGAAGATGGCGCGCCTCGGCGCCGAGCCGATGGACTACAACCCCGAGCGGTTCAACGCTTATCTGCGCCAGGAGATCGCCGCCAATGCCACGCTGGTGAAAGCGGCGGGCATCAAGGCGCAATAGGGACGCGCGAGCTGATCACCCGAACGCGATCGCGCTCCCGACCAGAGCCGCGGCGAGCACTGCGATGAACAACAGGCGCGGCCCGGGATCGTTTCTGAGCCTCCGCAGGAGACCGACCGACTGCGGAGGCCGGGCGAGCAGATCGCGATCGCGCTTGGTCGGCGCGGAAAGGCGCCTAAGGGCCGCGGAAGAGTCGAACTGCCGCGACAAGGGTAGGCGCGTGTCGGATCCGATCGCGCGAGCCGCCGGCGCTAGCCGCGTCTTCTCCGTGTCCACGTCGAGTTTCACCGTCTTCGTGACGTCCTGATCGCCGTCGGTGTCCTTCTCCGTGCGCTTGCGGCCGCCGAGCTCGGCGAGGCAGCTGCGCAGGTCGGCTGCGAGCTCGTAGGTATCCTGGTAGCGCACGGCGGGGTCTTTTTTGAGCGCCCTGGCAATGACGAAATCGAGCATCGACGGCACCTCGCGATTCAGCCGCGAGGGCGGCACGTGCTCGACATGGACGACGTTGTGCAGGATCTGCGGCGTGTCTGCGCCTGCGAACAAGGAGGCGCGGGTGAGCATCTCGTAGAGCACGATCCCGAGCGAAAAGATGTCCGACCGATGGTCGACGGGCGATCCCGCCACCTGCTCGGGGGACATGTATCGGGGCGTGCCGAGCACGACGCCCGTGCTCGTCTTGTGGTCGGCGACGCGCACGCGCGCGATCCCGAAGTCCATGATTTTCACCCGCCCGCGCGGCAGCAGCATGATGTTGCTCGGCTTGATGTCGCGGTGGACGACGCCGCGCTCGTGCGCGTAGCCGAGGCCGTCGGCCACTTGCTCGGCGATATCGACCGCCTCGACGGTGGAGATCGGGCCCTTCAGCATCCTGGCGCGGAGCTCGATTCCCTTGAGAAGCTCCATCGCCATGTAGGCGAGGTCGTCTTCCTCCCCGAAATCGTAGACGGTGATGATATGGGGATGCGTAAGCTTGCCCGCGGCCTTGGCTTCGAGGAAAAAACGCTTGTGGAATTCCTTGCGCCCTTCCGCGTCGTCCGAAAGAATGATGGTCTTCAGCGCGACGATGCGGTCGAGAGCCGGGTCCTCGGCCTCGTAGACGATCCCCATCGCGCCGCGGCCCAGCTCGCCGAGGATCTTGTAGCGGCCGATCTTGGTCAGCTTCTTCTTTGCCATCGGACTATTTCGATCACGTCGCCGAGGACCTTCTCGCCTTGCGCGATCGTTTGCCGGATCTTGACGACAACGCCGTCCACGAACTTCTGGTGGCCCTCGGCCGACACCCGTGCCGCGACGCCGGCTCCGACGAGCCCGATCACGGCCGTGACGCTGAGCGCGAGGAAGCGTGTGCGCCTGCGCTCGGCCACCCGCCCGTCCGGGCTGAACAGCTCGTGGGTCCGAAGCCCGGCGTCGGTAAAGACCCCCGCCGGGAAAACGCCGGATTCGAGCCCCGGCGAGGCATCGGCCATGGCGTCGCGGAAGGACCGCGACATCAGCAGGCGCGAGGGCGAAGCAAACTCGGCAACGCTCGCCGCCACCGCGATGCCGTCGCCGATCATCCCGTCCTCGTCCCGGCCTCCCGGCGCCAACTGCACCGCACCGTGATTGACCCCGACGCACAGGGGGAGCCCGGCCGCCGTTGCGGCGAGCGCGCGCTCGGCCAGGCGCAAGGCCCCCTTGGGATCACCGAGGACCACGATGGCGGCTCCGTCCGCCGCGTCGAGCACGATGCGGCTCGCGGGCGCGAGCTCCGCGGTGGTCACCGCCACCACGGCCTCGAGCTGCGCCTTCAGGCGCGCCTGTTCCTGGACCGGCCTTCGGGCGAACTCCTGGATTTTCAGAAAGACGACGCTAGCGAGGGTCGCACCCGCGTTCGCTGTTTTCATTTGCCAAGAACCAACGGTGTTGCGATCTTACCGTTTACCTACCTGTTGCGCTTACAATCTCCGGCGTGACAGCGTAACGGATTGAAACGGGAACATGAGCGCAAAATGACAGGGCTCAAGGCCGTCAGCCTCGCGGAGGTTTCCGAGGGCATCAGGAAGAGCGTCAAGCCGGTGAGCATTCTCTGGCAGGCGCCCGACACCATCGCCTTCGTCGCGCGCGGGCGAGCGCACCGCAGCGAGTTCCATGCGGATCCGAGCGACGAAGTCATGTACATGATCAAGGGCGAGATGAACCTGCACTACCTCACGCCCGAAGGCGCGGAGAAGGTCGCGCTCGTCCGAGAAGGCGAGATCATCTACTGCCCGGCCGGCGTGCGGCACTCGCCGCGCTTCTCGCCCGACTCGTTCCTGCTCGTGCTGGAACGCAAGCGCCGCGCGCACGAGAGGGACCGCTTTTTCTGGTATTGCGAGAAGTGCCGCGCCGAGCTGTACCAAGCGGTGCGGCACGTCGCCGACTACCGCGAGGACCCGGTATCGCGCGTCTACGAGGAGTTCTATTCGCAGGAGTCGCGCCGGACCTGCGGAAAGTGCGGCCACGTCACGCCGAGGCCTGGCGGCTAGGCCGCCAGGATCAGATCGCCGCCGGCGGCGGCATTTCTTTCGCCGGCCGTGTCAGGTTGCAATGAGCGCAGTTTCGCTTGAGCGGCTTGAAGAAGTACCAATTCTCGAAGAACGCCTAGCCGGCCGCCGCCGGTCGCTCGTCGTCCGTCCACCTCCGCAGGCTGCAATGAGCGCAGCTGCGCCTGAGGGGCCAGAAAAAGTGCCGGTCCTTGAAGAACGCCCGGGTGCAACGCGGACATATGAAGTTCGCCATTTTGCCTCCGGCCCAGGCAGTCGCGGGCATCCACGCAAGCGTGACAACGAGAAACGGCTCTTCCGGGAGAAGCAGGTCGTTCACCACGTAAGCAAGCAGAAACATTCCGGGAATGCAGCCGAAGAACAGCAGCCAAAGAGTCATGGACCTGCGATTCAGATCACGCCACGCCGTCTTGAACGAAGGCCTGGCGGGCACAATTCTCCCTTCCTTGGTGGGAATAATTCTCCCTTCGAACGGAAGCCTGGTGGGCATAATTCTTCCTAAGTCTTGATGATTCCGGCGATGAGATTCATAGCCCGACCCGAACAGCTTCCGCGTCGCTCAGCCCGTGAACCGGGGGCCGAGCATCCTTCTATTCTGTATTGCGGCGCTCAAGGTATCCAGGGTGAGTTGGTGCGCCCGGCTCGAGCGCCCGTAGGTTCGCTCGATACTGTTCTTTGCACTTTCCCAGTCCCTGCGCTCCATGTGCGAGTCGAATCCGATCGCTCCGTTCAGGCCGCCTCCCGCCGTGACCCCCTTGTACCAGGCGTCCATCAGGCGATCCAGCGCTTCGCTGGAAACCGCTCGCGAAACGCGAATCGCCCATGGCTGATCGAGAGGGGAAATGACGGCGGCCTTTCTTTAAGTCATCACCGACTCATTATCACCTTCCCGACCGGGCTTCTCTGTGCGTCACCGCACGCAGAGCATCACATCCGCAGGATGCGCTCGGCGTTGCGGTGCGCGATCTTCTCGCGGTCCGCGTCGCTGATCGAAAGCTTTCTCAGGAATTCCATTCCCGCAGTATTCGGCTCGTAGGGCCAGTCCACGGCGAACAGGATATTGTCCGCGCCGAGCGCGAGCAGCGTGCACAGGAACGCGGGCTCGTACCAATTGCCGCTGGTGGTGACGAGCAGGTTGTCCTTCAGGTATTCGAGCGGTGTCTTCCTGAGGCCTCGCCGCGCGGCGGCGCGCCAGGTGTGATCGTTCAGCCGGTGCATCGCGAAAGGCAATCCTTCGCCCAGATGCCCGAGGATGATCCTGAGGCGAGGATAGGCGTCGAACACGCCGGAGAAGACGATTCGCAGGAAATGACAGCTCGTATCCATCGCGAAGCCCCAGCCCGCCCGGGCGAGGTCCTCGTATCCCTGGAAGTAGGCCTTGACCGCGTCCGGGTGCGGCAGGGTGGGGTGCAGATAGAGCGGCACGTCGAGGGCCTGAGCGCGCTCGAAGATCACCCAGTATTTCTTCTCGTCGAGGAAACTCCCCTGGGTGTGGCCGTGGATCATGGCGCCCTTGAAGCCGAGTTGGGCGACGCACCGCCCGAGCTCGTCGGCGGCGGCGCGCGGGTCGGCCGTCGCGAGCGCGGCGAAGGCGGCGAAGCGGTCCGGGTGCGCCTTGACCGCCTCGTGCGCCAGGTCGTTCGCGTCCCTCGCCATCGGGATCGCGACGTCCGCGGCGAAGCCTTGAGCTCCGGGCGAGCCGAACGAGAGCACTTGCACGTCGATCCCGGCGGCGTCCATGTGCGCGAGGCGCTTCGCGCCGAGGTCCGAATTCTGCTCGACGATGTCGTGCCCGATCTGCTCGCTGCGGGAGCTGAGATAGAAATTCCGGAATTCGTTCGCGGCGACTTTCTGCCGGTACATCGGCGTGATGAAATGCTCTTCGATGGCGATGGTTTTCATGCGCCGAAGCTTACACGATGGCGGCGCTCGTCGCGGGAAAGTCGCCGCTCCCGCGGCCTGGAGGAGCGTCCGGCCCGCGGGCGGTTGCACGGCGAGGGCCCCATGACATTTGCATAGGTCCGCGGATGGTCTTAGGATGCCCTTCGTGAAGATCTTTCGGTGGCGGTTCCGCGGAGCGAAGCTCAACGAGCGCGAATTGCGCGCCGCGGCGGACGACATGCTCGACCAGCTGCGCCCGCGCAGGGTGCTGCGCGACGCGCGCGACTTCGGGCTCAAATTCCAGAACGACGACGTTTTCCGCGACTACATCGTGTCCCGCATATGGATCGTCCTTCCGGTCGTTCTCGTGTTCTTCCTCGTCAGCACGATATGCTCCATCGACGTCATGTTCAGGACGGCCCGGCTGGCTTACGACCCGCCGCTGTGGTTGAGGTTCTTTGCCCTGCTCCTCGGTGCGGCAGTGTGGCTGTGCGGCGTAGTGGGGCAGCTCTACGTGTTCCTGATCTGGCTGGAGGAAAGGGCGGCGCAGAGGGACCGCTCGGAGCGGGGGAAGCGCGTCGCGGTCCCCGCAGGCTTTCTGAACTATCTCAAATACAGCCGCGCCGTGCCTCCGTGGATTCTCGTCCTGGTCTTCGTCGTTCTTCCCCTGGGGAACATAGCGCGCGGCGCGCCCCTGGCCGCCCTCATACTCGTCATGCTGGTGGCCCTCGCTCCCGTTCTGTTCAAGAAGTTCGATTCCTAACCTATTGCGAACGTCGGTCGTCAAGGTGAAGTCGCGCGCGGGAACCTGGCTGTTACGTTCGTTATTATCCGGGGGTGCATCAGTGGCAACTATCAGATACCTAGTTAGTGATGTCGAGCGTTCTATAGCCTTCTACACAGGACACCTGGGGTTCAAGGTCGAACAGCAAATGAGCCCGGCTTTCGCAAAAGTTTCGAGAGACGACCTTACTCTTTGGCTCGCTGGACCGAAGAGCTCCGCGGCTCGTCCCATGCCGGACGGGCGCCGTCCCGGCCCCGGGGGATGGAATCGGCTCGTCCTAGAAGTTGATGATCTGCCTTCGCGCGTTGCCAAAATGAAGCGGGAAGGCATGCACTTTCGCAACGTAGTCGTCGAAGGCCCCGGAGGTAAGCAGATTCTGCTGGAAGACCCAGACGGCAATCCGGTGGAGCTGTTTGAGCCTGCTTCGTAGTCTGATGTTAGCCGCAAAAAAGAAGCGGATACTGACGGGAATCCGGCCCTCAATGTATACGGATCCGACGCGACTCCGAGCGACCGATCCCGGCCATGTCGAAGGCAACCCGGTGTTTCTGTACCACGAGGCGTTCAACCTCAACCGTGAGGAAGTGGCGGACCTCAAGGGGCGGTATCGCCGCGGCGCTGTCGGGGACGTCGAAGTCAAGCAGAAGCTCGCCACGGCGCTCAACACCTTCCTCGAACCGATTCGTGAGCGGCGAGCGCACTTCGCGGCCAAGATGGGGCTGGTCCGTGATGCCTTGGCCCACGGCACGGATCGCGCCCGCAAGGCCGCCCAGACTACGATGGCACTGGTCCACGAGGCCCTCGAGCTCGGGTACCTCGAGAGGTTCCGCGGACAGTGAGAATGACCGCCGAGCGCGTGGACTCGAACTTGACTGCGGACGATTTTGACTGGCTGCGGAAGTTGAAGGGCGCCGCAGACGCGAAACGCGATCCGCCACCGATTCCGACTGATATCGCAGCCAAGCTCCGTACATTCGGTCTCGCAAAGCCGTATCGTTCTGGCAAACTCACGATCACGTCTGAAGGCCGTGACGCGTTGTTGGAACAAGACATGCGCGACGCCGAAGATCGCTAGCACACCTGTCGAGATAGCGAGGAGAAGAGAAATGCTGAAGCTCCGCCCGAACTGCGAGTGCTGTAACCGCGATCTCCCGGCCGACTCCGCCGAGGCCTTCATTTGTTCCTTCGAGTGCACGTTCTGCTGCTCCTGCGCGCGCGAAGTCCTTCGCGGCACGTGCCCCAACTGCGGGGGTGAGCTCGTTTTGCGGCCCCGTCGTCCCGTGGACAAGCTCGTGAAGTATCCTGCGTCTACGGAACGCGTCTACAAACCTACCGGCTGTCAGAAAGCCGCCTGAGCCTGGAAAGATTTTCCGAGAAGGATCGCCAAATGCCCACTCGCATGCGTTGCTTGGGTCTTGCAGCAGTATTGACGCTGGCAGGCGTTCCATGCCAGGCGGCGGATGTCGCCGCGATCGTCGGCGCCACGGTCGTCCATCCCGACCGGGATCTTCCCTCCGCAGTCGCTTCGAACACCACGGTGATAGTCTCCGGGAGCCGCATCGAGTCGATCGGGCCGGCGAGCTCGACTCCCGTCCCGGCGGGGGCGACGCGCATCGACGGCAGAGGCAAATGGGTCGTTCCCGGACTGATCGATTCGCACGTCCACTTCTTCCAATCGGGCAATCTCTACACGCGTCCCGATGTGGCCGACTTCAACGCCTGGATGCCCTATGCGACGGAAGTCGAGCGCAACAAGGCCCGCCTTCCCGCCACGTTCAAGGTCTGGCTCGCGAGCGGCGTCACCAGCGTCGTCGATATCGGCGGGCCGTTCTGGAATTTCCAGATGCGCGACGCGGCGGTGAGGAGTCCCGCGGCGCCCCGCGTTGCGGTCGCCGGCCCGCTCATTTCCATGGTCGATCGCGTGAAGCTCGATCTCGGCGATCCTCCCATCATCAAGATCACCTCGGCCGACGCGGCGCGTGCGCTGGTCCGGCGCGAACTGGAACGCAAGCCCGATTTCATCAAGGTCTGGTTCATCCACCAGAAAGGCGACGATCTCGCCGCGCAGGAGGCGATCGTCAAGGCGGCCGGCGATGCGGCCCACGTGGGCGGAGTGCGCCTTGCCGTGCACGCGACCGAGCTCATCGTGGCCAAGGCCTCGCTCAGAGCCGGCGCGGATTTTCTGGTGCACTCGGTCGAGGACGAGCCGGTGGACGAGGAATTCCTCGCCCTGGCGAAAAAGAACCGCGCGCTCTACTGCCCGACCCTCTTCGTCATCCTGGGTTACCGCTATGCGCTGTCGAATACCTGGCAGCCGACCGAAGCCGAGCGGCGCCTCGCCGATCCGCAGATCCTCGCTGCGATGAATGATCTGCGGAAAATTCCCAAGGAAAAGCTCCCCGAGCGGGTGGTGAAGGCGATGAGCCAGCCGGTGCCGCCCAAACCGTCGGCGATCGCGTTGCAGAACCTGCGCAAGGTATGGGACGCGGGGATTCCAGTCGTCATGGGGACCGATGCGGGCAACATCGGAACCCTGCACGGGCCGTCGGTATTCCGGGAAATGGAGATCATGACCCAGGCCGGCCTTACGCCGTTGCAGGTATTGCGGTCGGCGACCTCCAATGGAGCGAAGACCCTGGGCATGGAGCGCGCCATCGGCACTCTGGCTCCCGGGAAGCTCGCCGACCTGCTCATCCTCGACGCGGACCCGCTCGCCGATGTGACGAACTTGAGCAGGATCCACCGCGTGATCAAGGACGGCAAGGTCTTCGTTCCCGATGAGCTGATGCGCTCGGTCGCGGCCAAGGGCGGAGCGTCGTGAAGCCCGCGCGCCGAGCCGTGAAGGCGGCGCTTCTTCAGCGCCGCGCGGCGATCTTCAACTGCCCGGATTTGTACGCGCGGCTCGCAATCTGGTAGTAGCTGATCGCTTCGTCCATCAGGCGCGCGGACAACGCGTCTTCCGCCCGCTCGCGGCCGGTGGCCGCATCGACGATCCTGTGGCGCCTCTTCGGCTTCAGCTCGACGACGATGCCGTCCCGGTAGTATCCGACCGTCTGGTAGTTGGCGAGCAGCGCGCGCTGGCGGTCCGCGCCTTCGCGCAGGATGTCGTGGCCGAAGAATCTCGATCGGTAGCTGAAGTCGAGCATCCCGAGGATCGTCGGTCCGACGTCGATCTGCGACGCGATGGTGTCGATGCGGCGCGGCGGGACATACCCGGGCGCGTAGACGATGAGCGGGATGTGGTAGTTCTCCGGCGGCAGCTCGGTGCGACCGCGCCCCTTGTGGGTGTGATCGGCGACGATGACGAAAAGCGTTTGGTCGAACCAGGGCTTGGCACGGGCGTGGTCGATGAATTGTCCGATCGCGAAGTCGGTGTATTGGACTGCGCCCTCGCGGCTGGTGCCGGAGGGAACGTCGATGCGCCCGGCGGGGTACGCGAAGGGGCGGTGATTCGACACGGTCATGATGTGCGCGAAGAACGGCTTGCGCGCGGCGTGGCGCTTGTCGAGCTCGCCGATCGCGAGCCTGAACAGGTCCTCGTCGGCCACGCCCCAGATGTTCTCGAAGGTGATCGCGTCGGGCTTGAGCGCGGTGCGGTCGATGACCGTGTAGCCGTTGCCCGAGAAGAACGCCTCCATGTTGTCGAAATAGGCGTAACCGCCGTACAGGTAGAGCCGCTCATAGCCCTTTTGCCTGAAGACCTCCCCCAGCGAGAAAAGCCCGTCGTTGTCCGGCCGTTTCACGATCGAGTGGCCCGGTATCGGGGGAGCCGAGAGCGTCAGCGCCTCGAGCCCCCGCACCGTGCGCGTGCCGGTCGCGTAGAGGTGCGTGAACAGCATCCCTTCGCCCGCGAGCCGGTCGAGCCGGGGCGTCAGCCCCTCGCGGTTGCCGAACGCAGCCAGGAATTCGGCGCTCAGCGCCTCGACGGAAATCAGCACGACGTTGAGCCGCTTCTCGGGCCCGCGGGCGGCGATCGCGCGCTCGAACGGCGGCCGCGAGGCTTCCGCGGCCGGGCGCGCGGGATCGAGCTCGTGCGCGAGCACCCGCGCCGCGCGCTCGGCGGGCAGCGTCAGGTAAAAGCGCTCGTAGTCGATCTCGTTGGTGCGAAAGGCGTGCCAGAAGTCGTAGTAGCCGTTGCCGGCGAGCTCGTTGAGCTGTGCGTCGGCCGAGAACTCCTTGTAGCGCGCATCGAGCGCGCCGAAGGCGACAAAAGGCGCGAGCATCCAGACGAGCGCGGCCCGGGAACGAACCGCCAGCCCGCCCCGAGGCGCCACGACAAGCGGAACGATCCTGCGAGCGATCACCCACCACAGTGCGAGAGAAACAACGGCCACGAGCGACAACAGCAGCGGCATGTCGTAGGACTCGCGGATATTGCCGATCACCTCGTTGGTGTAGATGAGGTAGTCGACCGCGATGAAGTTGAAACGCGAGGCGAACTCGTTCCAGAACACCAGCTCGGCGGCCCCGACCAGCACCACGAGGCCGCAGAACGGCAGCAGCGAGAGCGCGAGGAGGACCTTGAGCGCGACCGGGTAGCGCGTGGGCCACCACGCGAGGAGCGCGGCGAACGGCACGAGAAGGAAAGTCGCCGCGCCGAGGTCGAACAAGGACCCGATCAGCAGCGCGGGAACGATGCGCCAGGGCAGAAAAAATGACGGCTCGCCGTTGAAGACCGCGAGCGCAAGGCGCACCAGGGCGTTGAACAGGACGAACGCGCCGAGGAGCACCCGCAGCGCCGCCAGGCGGGAGGGAAACAGCGCCGCCTCGATCGAGCGCCGCGCGCGGGACAGGAGAAAGCTCATCCGGGCGCATTGTGCCACCCCGTCCCGCCTTGGGGGGCGGGGCGCTCCGGCCCGCGCGCTCTAAGCCGCGCGGGCCCGACGGAACGACGACTACAACGTGGGTGCGGTCTGCAGAGCGAGGTCCACTCCGAGAACCTGCTGGGCGCGCTCGACCTGCGGGGTCAACCGCGTCATTCCGATCAGGCCCGCGTCGAGGCCGTCTGAGCCGATCGAGGCCGTATGCACTCCCACCGTCACCAGCACTCCGACCGCCCGGCCGTCGCTCGAGATGACTCCGCTTCCGGAATCGCCCGGAGCCGCGGCCCCGTCGGCGAACACGTGGTCCGGACTCGGCATTCCCATCGCCACGGCGCTGCGGGCCGGGAGCACCAAGCCCACGCCGACGCCGTTGCCGAACCAGTTGAGCACCACGGGCTCGGTGAGGCCGGGAAGGTCGTCGTTGACCGCGGTGGGCCCGCCGAAGTGACACATTGCAGCGCTCGCCTCGACGAGCGGGTCGAGCCGGATCAGGGAGAAGTCCTTCGGGTCCTGAAGAATGGCGTAGGCGAACTCGCCGATCGGATTGCCCTCGGAGTCGCGCGCTACCGGCCCCGTGCCCGGAGCCCACGCCATCTCGCCGACGTCGCCGCCGAACGGGCTCGTGCCGAGGATGCAGTGGCCGGCGGTGCCGATATAGCGGCTGCCGTCCGATCCCTGGAAAAGAAAGTTCAAGGTGCACTGCCCGACATCGGTCAGCACGATCGCGCCGGGGCGCACTCCCGGGCAGGTTCCGGTGCCGAAGGGCGCCGCCGCCGGGACCGGGATCAGGGTGCAAGGCACCCCATCAAGGGTCCAGTTGGCCGTGGGAGTCGACGTGCCGGGCAGTCCGAGGGACAGAGCGTCGACCGGAGCCTGTTGGTCCTTGCCGGAACCGCACCCGAGCAGGACGATGACCGCAGCAGCTGTTGCGATGAGAGTTCTGCTTGCAAACATTTTCGCTCCTCTCGTATCGGATGGGACACGGTCGAACCGCAGTCAAAGGCGCGGACGGCTTGGGGAACGATGAACGTCCAAAATGACACTGGCATTAATAGGCCATAGATCACTCGGAACAGGGCCCACCCCTTCTGCTTGATCAAAACGGTAATAATTGGCTTTATCTGAACTTCGCCGCGAGCTTCTCGGTCTCGCGTGCGAGCACGCCGGTGTCCGCCCCGACCGCGACGAACAGGCCGCCGCAATCGAGCCATCGGCGCGCGTCGGCTTCGACGCCGGTGAGGATTCCCGGCGCCTTTCCCGCCTTGCGGATGCGGCGGATGGCGTCGTCGATGATGGGCATGACCTTCGGATTGTTGGTCTCGCCCGGGTAGCCGAGCGAGGCGTGCAGGTCGGCCGGGCCGATGAATACGCCGTCCACGCCGTCCACGGCGGCGATTTTCTCGAGGCTGTCCAGGCCCTGCTGGTTCTCGACCTGCACGAGTACGCAGATCTCCTCGTGGGCGCGCTTCGCGTAATCTTTCACGCGCGCAAAGCGCGTCGCCCGCGTCCCGCCGGCGACGCCGCGCATGCCTGCGGGCGGATAGCGCGTGTAGGCGACGGCGTTTTTCGCTTCCTCGGCGTTCTGCACGTAGGGAATCAGGATCGATTGCGCGCCGATGTCTAGAAAACGCTTGATCGTCACCATGTCGTTCCAGGGCACGCGAACCACCGCGTGCGTCGGATAAGGTGCGGCCGCCTGCAATTGCCGCAGCACCGATTCGAGATCGTTGGGCGAGTGCTCGGTGTCGAGCAGGATCCAGTCGAAGCCCGAGCCTGCGACGAGTTCGGTCGCGTAGTGGTGGGAAAGGCTGCACCACAGGCCGATCTGCCGCTTGCCCGCTTTCAGGGCGTGCTTGAAGCTGTTGACGGGAAGTTCCATTCCTACACCTTGTAGCCTTTTTCCTTGAGCGCCTTGTCGACCCAGCTGCGGTCGACCGTGCCGGCGCGGATCTGCTTCATCGAGCCTTCCTCCTTCGCGAGGATCGTCTTCGCCGACGCGAGGATTTCCTGCGCGTGCTCCTGCGGAACGGCGACCAGGCCGTCCGCGTCGCCGACGATGATGTCGCCGGGATTGACCGGGATGCCGCCGACGGTGATCGGCACGTTGATCTCCCCCGGCCCGTTCTTGTAGGGACCGCGGTGGGTCACGCCGCTCGCGTAGACGGGGAAGCTCCCTGCCTTGAGCTCCGCCGAGTCGCGGATCGCGCCCCAGATCACCATGCCGGCGACGCCGCGCTGCTCCGCGCGCGCCGACATCAGCTCGCCGATCAGCGCGTGGTCGTTGAATCCGCCGCCGTCGACCACGATCACGTCGCCGGGCTCGGCCGTATCGATCGCCTTGTGGACGAGCAGGTTGTCGCCGGGCGCCGTGCGCACCGTGAAAGCCGGCCCGCAGAGCTTCGCGCCGTTGTGCATGGGCCTGAGCTGCGGTCCGCCAGCGTACAGTCGCTCCATGCTGTCGGAGAGATGAGGAGTCACCATTTTCGCGAGCTCCGCGACGAGCTTTTTGTCGGGACGCTTCGGAACGGGAAGAATGCGAAAGCCGATGGCGGTCATGAGCGTGGTCCCCTAGACGAACTGCACCGCGATCCCGCCCAAGGGACCGAAGTCCCCGTGCAGGGTGTCGCCCTTGTTCGCGAACACGACGCGCGTGAACGAGCCGGCGAGTATCAGGTGCCCGGTTTCGAGCGTCACGCCGTTTTTCCCGAGCCGATTGGCGAGCCAGGCGACGCCGAGCGCCGGATGACCGAGCACGCCCGCGGCGAGGCCCGTCTCCTCGATCTCGGAGTTGCGGTACATGATGCCGCCGGCCCAGCGCAGGTCGATTTCCATCGGGCCGATCGGGCGCCCGCCGATGACGATGCCCGCCGCCGCGCCGTTGTCGGCGACGGTGTCGAAGATCTTGCGCGGGTTGACGATGCGCGCATCGACGATCTCCATCGCGGGTATCACGTACTCGGTCGCGCGCAGCACGTCGGTGAGCCCGACTCCCGGACCCTTCAAGGGTTTTCCGAGAATGAAAGCGAGCTCGACCTCGACGCGCGGGACGCAGTAGTTCGAATGCGGCACCTTGGCGCCGTCAGGAATCATCATGTAGTCGAGCAGGTGCCCGTAGTCGGGCTCGTTGATCTGCGAGGAGGCCTGCATCGCTTTCGACGTGAGCCCGACCTTGTGGCCGATCAGCCTCGCACCCGCCTTGATTTTGTGCTGCGCCACCGCGGTCGAGATGGCGTAGGAATCCTCGATGGTGATGTGCGGGTAGGTGACCGAGAGCTGCACCGCCTGCTTCTTTTCTCTTTCGGCATTGAGCAGGATTTCGACACACTTCTTGCGTTCGGCTTCGGACAGCGGCATGGAGATCGTCTCTCTTTTTCGGGAATGCGGATTTTACACTGCCGAGGATCGCGCCAATGCCGCCATGGAATCGAGGATGAAGCTAGGATAGCGGTTCTTCGCGCCCTGGAGGAGGTGATGGGGAAGGGTCGTCAGTCGAGCCTGCGGTTCGCGCCGCCGCGCGTCCAAGTCGAGCGCCGCCCCGACGGCACCCTTCTGCTGCGCTCGCCCCTTGCGCTCGGGGGGCACGCGCGCGCAGTGGGCGAGTGGCTGGTGCACTGGGCGAAGGCGGCACCGAGGCGCGTTTTCCTCGCCGAGCGAGAGGGCAGCGGCTGGAGGAAAGTCAGGTACGGCGAAGCGCTGGATCTCGTTCGCCGCATCGGCCAGGGACTGCTCGACCGGGGGCTGGCCGCGTCCAAGTCCATCGTCATTCTTTCGGACAATTCCATCGATCACGCGTTGCTCGCGCTCGGCGCGATGCACGTCGGCGTTCCGGTCGCCCCTATCTCGCCCGCCTACTCGCTGATGTCGAGGGACTTCGCCAAGCTCAAAGCCATCTTCGAGCTGCTGCGGCCGGGCCTAGTGTGGACCGCTGACCCTCTGAGGTTCGCGCCGGCACTCGCGGCGGTCCGAGCGAGCCCGACGCGGATTGCCGAGCTGCTCCCGGCGAAGGCGGGCCTCGAGGTGGACGAAGCCTTCGCGCGGATCGGACCCGACACCGTCGCGAAGATCCTGTTCACCTCCGGCTCGACCGGAATTCCCAAGGGCGTGATCAACACCCAGCGCATGCTCACCGTCAACCAGGAGCAGTACGCGCTCGTGTGGCCGTTCCTCGAGGACCGCCCGCAGATTCTGGTCGACTGGCTGCCGTGGAACCACACCTTCGGCGGCAACAACAATTTCGGCATGATGCTCAGGAACGGCGGCACGCTCCATATCGACGCCGGCAAGCCCGCGCCCGGCCTGGTCGAGACGAGCGCGCGCAACCTCAGGGAAATCTCGCCGACGATCTATTTCAATGTGCCGCGCGGTTTCGACCTGCTCTTACCCTTCCTGGAGAGGGACGCCGAGCTGCGCGCCAACTTCTTTCGCAAGCTCGACCTCATGGTCTACGCGGGCGCAGCGCTGCCGCAGAACCTCTGGGAGCGCATGCAGCAGCTCGCGCTCGCCGAGCTCGGGCGCCAGATCCCGCTCATTTCTGCGTGGGGTTCGACGGAAACGGCGCCGATGGCGACGGGCGTGCACTATGCGGTCGACCGCGCCGGGATCATCGGCCTGCCGGTGCCCGGTTGCGAGATCAAGCTCGTTCCCGCCGGCGGCAAGCTCGAAGCGCGCGTGAAAGGCCCCAACGTCACACCCGGCTACTACGGACGTGACGACCTCACGAGGGCCGCGTTCGACGAGGAAGGCTACTACCGCATCGGCGACGCGCTGAAATTCGCCGATCCCAAGAAGCCCGAGCTGGGCTTCGCTTTCGACGGACGCATCGCCGAAGACTTCAAGCTTTCGACGGGCACCTGGGTGCACGTCGGCGCGACGCGCGTCAGGCTGATCGCCGCTGGGGACCCGCTCATCCAGGACGCTGTGATCACCGGCCACGAGAGGAGCGAAGTCGGTGCGCTCGTGTTCATCAATGCAGCCGCGGTCAAGGCGCGCCGGCTGGACGATGCGGGCGTGCGCGGGCATCTGCGCGCGGCTCTCGACAAGCTCGCCGCGGAATCGGGCGCGGGTAGCTCGATGCACCCGGTGCGCGCGCTCGTCATGGGCGAGCCGCCCTCGATCGACGCGAACGAAATCACCGACAAGGGCTACATCAACCAGCGCGCGGTGCTCGAGCGGCGCGCGGCCCTGGTCGAAGAACTGCACGCCGATCGTCCGGCCCCCGAAGTCATCGTCCCCACCCCCACCCCATAGAGGAGTCCGTCCATGACGCGAACCGCAGTTCTTGCATTCTTTGCCTTGGCCGGCACCGTCGCAGCGCAGGAGCCGATCCGCATCGGCGTCTTGAACGACCAGTCGAGCGTGTACGCGGACTTCCAGGGCAAAGGCTCGGTGCTCGCCGCGCAGATGGCGGTCGAAGACTACGGAGGCAAAGCCGCGGGACGCAGGATCGAGGTGGTTTTCGCGGACCACCAGAACAAGCCCGACGTCGGCTCGGTCGTGGCGCGCAAGTGGCTCGATCAGGACGGCGTCGATCTCATCGTGGATGTTCCGAACTCGGCGGTCGCGCTCGCGGTGAGCGAGATCGTGCGGCAGAAGAACAAGGTGCTGATCGGCTCGGGCGCGGGAAGCGCGGAGCTCACCGGTTCGAAGTGCTCGCCGAACACCGTGCACTGGACCTACGACACCTGGTCGTACGGGCATTCGCTCGCCAGGGCCGTGGTTCAGCGCGGCGGCAGGACCTGGTTCTTCATCACCGCGGACTACGCCTTCGGCCACGATCTGGAGAGGCAGGCGACGGATCAGCTGCTGAAGGACGGAGGCAAGGTCGTGGGCGGCGTGCGCACGCCGATCGCGACGCTCGATTTTTCGTCCTTTCTGCTGGCCGCGCAAGCTTCCGGGGCCCAGGTGGTCGCCCTGGCGGTCGCAGGCGGCGACACCACCAATTCGATGAAGCAGGCGGCGGAGTTCGGGCTGCCGGCCAGGCAAAGCATCGTGTCGCTGATCTTCGGCATCAACAACGTGCCCGCGCTGGGGCTCAAGGCTTCGCAGGGGGCGCTCACCGTGAACCCGTTCTACTGGGACATGAACGAGGGCACGCGCGCGTGGTCGCAGCGCTTCCGCAAGCGCGCGCACAACGCCGCCATGCCGAACGACATGCAGGCCGGAGTCTATGCGTCGGTGCTGCATTTCCTCAAGGCGGTAGACAAGGCGGGCGGCGCGGGCGACGGAAGGGCGGTAGTCGCGGCCATGAAAGCGATGATTACCGACGATCCGCTGTTCGGCAAAGGAAGAATCCGCGAGGACGGCCGCAAGATCCACCCGATGTATCTCCTGCAGGTGAAATCGCCCGAGGAGTCGAAGGGCGACTGGGACTATTTCAAGATCGTGGCCAGCATTCCTGCGGAGCGGGCGTTCCGCCCCCTGAACGAGGGCAATTGCCCGCTGGTCGCGGGGAAATGATCTCGCGTCCCCGACCTCAGACCTCGACGACGAAGTCGAACCTTCCCTCGCCGGCGCCTTTGCCGGGCATGCGCATCTCCAGGTCCGGGCGGTAGAGGCCGTCGCGGCGGTTGCCGGGCTCGTCGCGGAAATAAAGCTGCGTCGTGAGGATGCGCTTTCCCGGCGCCTGCACCTTGACGTGGATATGCCGCGCGCGCCCGGGGTATTCCGCCGGAACGATGGTCTGCAGGCGATAGTTCCCTTGAGCGTCGGTGAACTGATGGCCGCGATAGCGAAAGCCGCGGTTGTCGTATTCGCCGTTCTCGTCCGCGTGCCAGAAATCGAGCAAGGCGTTGGCCACGGGCTGGCATCGGGCGGACAGGACCTGTCCCGTCACGATCAACCTCGCGGCCTTGGATTGCGGCTCCAGCAGGGAAACCCTGAGCGGTGTGTTGGTCTTGAAAAAAGGCCCTTCGGTCTGCCGCGCGGTCAGCTCGCCGCAGGTTAGCGGCCGCGTCTGAGATAGGGCTGGAACCACCGGGAGCGCGGCCGCGGCGGCGAGGAGCCGGCGACGGATTAGGGAGGTCATGGTTTCGTCCCGATGTGCTAGTGGATTTCAGGCTCGGGCGTGGGCGCGGTGCCTTCGAGGAAATCGAAGTCGCAGCCTTCGTTCGCCTGGCGGATGTGCTGCGAGAAGAGCGCGCCGTAGCCGCGCTCGAACCTGCGCGCCGGGGCTTTCCACGCGCGCTTGCGCTTCATCATCTCGCCGTCGTCGATCATGACCTGCAGCCGGCGGCGCGGCACGTCGAGCTCGATCGTGTCGCCGGTCTTCACCAGCGCGAGCGGCCCGCCGACCCAGGACTCGGGCGCCACGTGCAGCACGCAGCAGCCGTAGGCGGTGCCGCTCATTCGAGCGTCGGAGATCCGCACCATGTCGCGCACGCCCTGTTGCAGGAGCTTCTTCGGGATCGGCACCTCCCACTCCGGCATGCCGGGCGCGCCGACGGGACCGGCGTTCTTCAGCACGATCACCGAGTCGGCATCGACGTCCAGCGCGGGATCGTCGAGGCGCGCCTGGAGGTCGTCGTAGTCCTCGAAGACCACCGCGCGGCCCTTGTGCTGCAGCAGGCGAGGCTCCGCGGCCGCCGGCTTGACTATGGCGCCGTCAGGCGCGAGGTTGCCGCGCAGGACCGCGAGCCCGCCCGAGGGAATCAGCGCCCTCTCGCGCGGCAGGATCACGTCGGCATTGAACACCTTCGCGCCTTCGAGGTTTTGCCCGAGCGTCCTGCCGCTCACCGTCTTCGCGTCGAGATCGAGCAGGTCGCGGATCGAGGCGAGCAGCGCGCGCAGGCCGCCGGCGTAGTAGAAATCCTCCATCAGGTATTTCCCCGAAGGGCGCAGGTTCGCGATCACGGGCGTCTTGCGCGAGATCGTGTCGATACGCCCGAGGTCGAGCGGCACGCCCGCGCGCCGCGCCATCGCGATCAAGTGAATGGCGGCGTTTGTCGAACCGCCGCAGGCGAGCACGCAGGTCACCGCGTTGTCGAACGAGGAAGGCGTGAGGAGATTTTTCGGCGTGGCGTCCTCCCACACCATCTCGACCGCGCGCTTTCCGGTCGCGGTCGCCATTTTCGCGTGGTGGGAGTCGGCCGCGGGAATCGACGCGGCGCCCGGCAGCGCGAGGCCGAGCGCCTCGGCGGCGGAGGTCATGGTCGACGCGGTGCCCATCGTCATGCAATGGCCGGGGGAGCGCGCGATGCCTTCCTCGATCTCTTCCCAGTCGTTCTCGGTGATCGTTCCGGCGCGCAGCTCCGCCCAGTATTTGCGCGAATCGCTGCCCGACCCGAGCACCTGCCCGTGCCAGTTGCCGCGCAGCATGGGCCCCGCGGGCAGGTAGATCATCGGCAGCCCCATGGAGAGCGCACCCATCACCAGAGCGGGCGTCGTCTTGTCGCAGCCGCCCATCAGCACGCAGCCGTCGGCCGGATACGAGCGCAGCAGCTCCTCGGTCTCCATCGCGAGCAAGTTGCGGTACATCATGGTCGAGGGCTTCTGGAACGGCTCGGCGAGCGCGATCGCCGGCATCTCGATCGGGAATCCGCCCGCCTGCCACACACCGCGCTTCACTTCCTCCGCGCGCGTGCGGAAATGCGCGTGGCAGGGATTGATGTCGCTCCAGGTGTTGATGATGGCGATCACGGGCTTCCCCGCGTAGTCGCTCTTGTCGTAGCCCATCTGCGCCGTGCGCGAGCGGTGGTCGAAGGTCTTGCGGTCGCCCACGCCGTACCAGCGGTGGCTGCGCAGCTCTTCGGGGCGTTTTCTCGCGGGCATTCGGGCGGTCGTGGTTTCAAGGGCAATTCTACCCGGACAATTCGCGGGGCGCGTGCTGCTTTTCGCCGGCAAACGCGATATCCTCTTTGCTCTCGCGGATTGGGCACCAGCATGATCGACAAGATCGCCCCTTCGGTCGAAGCCGCGCTCGCCGACGTGAGCGACGGCTCGACGATCCTCGTCGGCGGGTTCGGCGGCGCAGGCGTCCCCGAGGAGCTGATCGACGCGCTGATCGCGCAAGGGGCGGGGGACCTGACCATCGTCAACAACAACGCCGGCAACGGCGAGGTCGGCGTCGCGGCGCTCCTCAAGGCTGGGCGCGTGCGCAAGATCGTCTGTTCGTACCCGCGCACGGCCGATTCCTACGTGTTCGATGCGCTCTATCGCGCCGGGAAAATCGAGCTCGACCTCGTGCCGCAGGGGACGCTCTCGGAGCGCATGCGCGCCGCGGGCGCCGGGATCGGCGCTTTTTACACGCCGACCGGCTACGGCACGGATCTCGGGAAAGGCAAGGAAACGCGGATGATCGACGGCAAGGGCCACGTGCTCGAATACCCGATCCGCGGCGACGTGGCGCTCGTCAAGGCGGAGCGCGGCGACCGCTGGGGAAATCTCGTCTACAGGAAAAGCGCGCGCAACTTCGGGCCGACCATGGCGAGCGCGGCGAAGTGCACCATCGCCCAGGTCTATGAGATCGTCGAGCTCGGCGCGCTCGATCCCGAGCACGTCGTGACCCCGGGTATTTTCGTCACGCGCGTGGTGAAGGTGCCGCGGAAGAAACAAGCCGCGCAGGTTCGGGAGCAGGCGGCATGAGCTACGTGAAGCTAACGCGCGACCAGATCGCCGCGCGTATCGCGCGCGACATCCCCGAAGGCGCCTACGTCAATCTCGGGATCGGCATGCCGACCCTGGTCGGAAACCATCTGCCGAAGGACCGCGAGATCATCCTGCACAGCGAAAACGGCATCCTGGGAATGGGGCCGGCGCCCGCGCCGGGGCTGGAGGACCTGGATCTGATCAATGCCGGAAAAGAGCCCGTGACCTTGCTGACGGGCGGCGCGTACTTCCACCACACCGATTCCTTCGCGATGATGCGCGGCGGGCACCTCGACATCGCCGTGCTGGGCGCCTTTCAGGTATCCGTCTCCGGCGACCTCGCCAACTGGCACACCGGCGGCGACGCAATTCCGGCAGTGGGGGGTGCGATGGACCTTGCGGTCGGTGCGAAGAGCGTCTGGGTGATGATGGAGCAGCTCACCAAGGGCGGCGAATCGAAAATCGTCGAGCGCTGCACCTATCCGCTTACCGGCATCGCTGTGGTCAAGCGCATCTATACCGATCTCGCGGTCATCGACGTCACGCCGGGCGGCCTCGTGGCGAGCCGCCTGGTGCCAGGACTCGCCTGCGAGGAGCTGCAGCGGCTGAGCGGAGTGCCCCTATCGCCCTCCGCCGCCCGGGCCGCCGCTTGAGTTCGCAGCGGCGGACGAATCGATGATCAACTTCTCGACGGAAGGGCGCCAGGACGTCCTACTGCGCCTCGCAGCAGGCCATCTCGAGGGTCCACACGCGCACCGGGGCTTCGGTCTTAGCGACGCGGGGCGCCTGCTTGACATGCTTCTCCGCGGACGCCACGACGATATTCGGCGTCGTCCGTTGCGCCGACGGCTGCACCTGCGTGTCGGCCGCGAAGGCGGAAACGGTCAAGAAGGCTGCACTTGCAAACACGATCCTCAGAGCACGCATAGCTTTTCTCCTGGTACTGCTGCGGTTATCGAACCATCCCTTGTCCTCGCTCTTGCCGGCGTCGCGGAAGCGTCAATTGTGACGGACACCTGCCAAGCTACATCCCGCTGCCGGTCAAGCACTCAGGTCAGGGACCTCGCCCATACAGAGAGCAAGACCAATGCCAGGGGCGGAGAGCGTTTTTCGATGCTGTCAGTGACCTGACAGAGGCTGGAATAGCCGATCGTTCATGCCCGAAGTCGCAGCCAAGACAAGATCCATCGACCCGCGCGTCGCGACGGCGATCGCGCATTGGGCGCCGCGCTTCGTGTCGAACGGCGTTCTGCTCGCCGATTTCGAGGAGGTCACCGCCGGCATCGAGCGCTGGGAGGACTGGTGCCGCGCCTGGTGCGAGCGCGGCAAGGTCCACGAGGCGCTCGGGCGCGAGGCGCTCGCCCAAGGCTACAAGCTCACGGCCGGCGAGCACCTGGTGCGGGCGGCGATGTACTACCACTTCGCCAAGTTCGTTTTCGTGCACGATCAGAAGCAGATGCGAGACGCGCACCTACGCTCGGTCGAATGCTACCAGTTGGCGCTTCCGCTCATGCGCCCGACGGGCGAGCGCGTTTCGATACCGTTCGAGGGAAAAACCCTTTACGGAATCTTGCGGCGACCGGTGGGCGCAACGGGACGCTCGCCGGTATTGATCATGGCGCCCGGACTGGATTCCACCAAGGAAGAGCTTCACGCCTACGCGGAGCCTTTCCTCGCGCGCGGCGTCGCGATCCTGGCGATCGACGGACCCGGGCAGGGCGAGGCGGAGTACGAGATCCCGATTTGCGGCGACTACGAGCGCGCCGCGCGCGCCGTGTGCGATTGGGTCGAGAAGCGCGCCGATCTCGACGCGGCGAAGATCGCCATGTGGGGCGTGAGCCTCGGTGGTTACTACGCGCCGCGCGCGACCGCCTACGAAAAACGCATCAAGGCCTGCATCGCGCTCTCCGGGCCGTTCGAGTGGAAGGAAATCTGGAGCGCGCTGCCGGCTCTGACGCGCGAGGCGTTCCGCGCGCGCAGCCATTGTGCAAGCGAAGCCGACGCGCTGAAGAACGCCGCGACCCTGTCGATGAAAGAGGCGGCGGCGAAAATCGCCTGCCCGATCTTCATCGTCACCGGTCGCGAGGACCGGCTCGTGCCCGCCTCGCACGCGGAGCGCCTGGCGGAAAGTGTCTCGGGGCCGGTGGAGTTGCTGATCGTCGAGGACGGCGGGCACAATGCCAACAACCGTCCTTATCGCTATCGGAGCCGGACGGCCGACTGGCTTGCCGGGCAGCTGGAGCTGCCCAGGATCTGACAGCCGAACAGAGGAGAAAACCATGTTGAAACGCGTTTGCTGGATTGCGATTGCCGCGGCGTCGCTCGCGTCGGGCGTCGCCGCTGCCCAGACTTTTCCCAGCAGGACGATTCATCTCGTTTCGGGCGTCACCCCGGGCAGCGCGTCGGATACCACGGCGCGCATCGTCGCCGAGAAATTGCAGGCGAGCCTCGGCCAGCCGGTGATCGTCGAGAACAAGCTCGGCGTGGGCGGGCTGATCGGCGCTGCCTATGTCGCCAAGGCCGATCCGGACGGGCACATGATCAGCATTTACACCTCCGCGTTCACGGTGGCGCCGCTCCTCTCCCCGGGACCGCTCGATCCGAAGGAACTCACGCCGGTCGCGACTCTCGGAACGGTTCCCACGGTGCTGGTCGTCTCGACCGCCAAGAGCTACAAGACCGTGGCGGACCTCGTCGCCGCGGCCAAGGCGAAGGCCGGGGCGGTCGTCGCCACGACTGCCGGCATCGGCAGCTCCACGCACATGAACCTGGAGCGTTTTCGCATCGCGGCGGGAATCGAAGTGCTGCACGTGCCGATGAAGGGCGCGCCCGATGCGCTCACCGAAGTGCTTACCGGTCGAGCCGATTTCTATTTTGCGCTGCCATTCCAGGTGGGGCCTCAGGTCAAGGAGGGCAAGCTGCGCGCGCTCGCGGTGGGCTCGCCCAAGAGGAGCGCGCTCTTTCCGGACGTCCCCACCACCGTCGAAGCCGGCTATCCGAACTCCGACTACAACTTCTGGATCGGCGCCCTGGTCGCCTCCAGGACCCCGCGCGACATCGTTCTGCGCCTCAACAAGGAGTTCAACGCCGCGGTGAGCTCGCCCGAGGTGCGCGAAAAATTTCTCAAGCTGGGTGTGGATCCCTTGAGCATGTCGCTGCCCGACTTCGAGGCGATGATCAAGAAGGAGTTCGAGTCGAACGCCCAGCTGATCAAGGCGGCGGGCATAACCGCTAATTAGAGCGGACCCCTTCGCGGCCGCGTGGCATACTTCGCGTTCTCCCAAAAAGTCGTCCTGGGGAAAAGTCGATGGCCAAACCGAAAAAAACCGCCGAGCCGAAAATCATCCAGCCCGACGACATCGACCCGCACCACAACTGGAAGCGGCCGCTGCACGCGCCGGGTCACACCCAGGTCGATTTCGAGGAGCGCATCAACTTCAGGCGGCTGCACGACTACCGCCTCGCGCGCGTGCGCGCCGCGCTCGCGGCCTCGGGCCTGGGTGCGTTGCTTTCGTTCGACCAGCACAACATCCGCTACACCACCAGCACCGTCATCGGCGAATGGGCGCGCGACAAGCTGACGCGCTACTCGCTCCTCACCGGCAACGGCGACCCCTACATCTGGGATTTCGGCAGCGCCGCGAAGCACCACCGCCTCTACGCGCCCTGGCTGCAGGTCGATCACTGCAAGGCGGGGCTCCTCGGATTGCGCGGGGCGGTAGGAAGCGACATCACGCTGTTTCGCGAGGCGGCAACGGAGATCAAGGCGATCCTCGACGCCGAAGGCGTGGGCGGCATGCCGCTGGGTCTCGACGTGGTCGAGCCGCCGATGCTGTTCGAGCTGCAGAAACTCGGGATTGAGGTGCGCGACGGCCAGCAGGTGATGCTCCAGGCGCGCGAAGTGAAGAACATCGACGAGCTGACCCTCCTCAACATGGCGTCGGCGATGGTCGACGGCGTCTACCAGGACATCGCCGAGGTACTGAAGCCCGGCGTCAAGGAATCCGAGATCGTCGCGCTCGCGACCTCGCGGCTCTACCAGATGGGCTCGGACTGTGTCGAGGCGATCAATTCCATTTCAGGCGAGCGCTGCTCGCCGCACCCGCACAACTTCACCGACCGCCTGATCCGGCCCGGCGACCAGGCCTTCTTCGACATCATCCAGTCGTTCATGGGCTACCGCACCTGCTACTACCGCACCTTCAACGTCGGGCGCGCGACCGCCCCGCAGCGCACCGCGTACCGGAAGGCGCGCGAGTGGATGGACAAGGCGATCGACCTCTTGAAGCCCGGGGTGGCCAGCGACAAGATCGCGCGGGCCTTCCCGGAGGCGAAGGAGATCGGCTTTTCGAGCGAGATGGAGGCCTTTGGTCTGAACTTCTGCCACGGGCTGGGGCTCGGCTTGCATGAGCGGCCGCTCGTCTCGCGGCTCACTTCGTTCAAGGAGCCGATCGAGCTGAAGGCGGGCATGGTGTTCGCCGTGGAGACCTACTGCCCCGCGAGCGACGGCATCTCGGCCGCGCGCATCGAGGAAGAAGTGATCCTCACGCCCGAGGGCGCGAAGATCATCTCGCTTTATCCCGCCGAAGAGTTGCCGATCGCGAATCCATACCGAAGCTGAAGGAGCGAGTCCAACATGAGCGTCACGCAAAAGGCGCATTCGGCGCAGAGAAATCAGGAGATCCCCGAAGCGACGCGGCTGCGCTTGTTCAAGCTGCAGGTCGAGATCCGCTACTGCGAGAAGCGCGCCTACGACCTGTTCCTGCAGAACTTGGTGAAGGGGACGAGCCATCTCGCGCTCGGCCAGGAGGCGGTCGCGGCCGGCTTCGCCGCGGCGATGAACCCGGACGACTACACCTTCTGCACCTATCGCGGCCATCACCACACGCTCGCGCGGGGTGTGCCGATGCTCTCCGTGCTGGGCGAGCTGATGGGACGGCAGTGCGGCCTGATGAAGGGCAAAGGCGGCTCGATGCACCTCACGAGCGTCGCGCATGGGGTGATGGGTTCCTATGCCATCGTCGGCGCGCATCTGCCGATCGCCGCCGGCGCCGCGTGGTCGGCGCAGTACCGCGGAACGAAGCAGGTCGCCTGTGCCTTCTTCGGCGATGGCGCGACCAACATCGGCGCCTTTCACGAGGCGCTGAATCTCGCGGCGGTATGGAAGCTGCCTGTCGTCTTCTGCTGCGAGAACAACATGTACATGGAGTACACGCCGATCTCCGCAGTCACCGCGGTGAAACACCCGGCCGCCGACCGCGCTGCAAGCTACGGCCTGGAGCGCCAGGTCATCGACGGCAACGACGCCGACGTCGTATACAGCGCTGCGCGCGACGCCTTCGCCAAGGCGCGCTCGGGCGGCGGCCCCTCCCTCATCGAATGCCTCACCTATCGGCACAGCGGGCACTCGCGCGCCGACCCGGCGAAATACCGTCCGAAAGAGGAGCTCGAGGAGTGGCTCAAGCGCGATCCGGTGACGCTTTACCGCAACCGCTTGCTCGCGAGCGGCGTCGCGGAAGGCACGCTCGCGAAGATCGAATCCGAAGCAATGACGAAACTCGATCAGGCGACCGAAGCCGCAAAGGCTTCGCCCACACCCTCGCTCGAGTCGGCGATGAGCGACGTATGGGCGGACGGAGGCAACGCATGGCGCAACTGAGCTACCGGGACGCGGTCGCTGCCGCGATCGCGCAGGAAATGAGGCGCGACGAGCGCGTCGTGCTCTTTGGCGAAGACACCGCCGCCGCAGGCGGCGTGTTCAAGACCACGGTGGGCCTCTTCGAGGAGTTCGGGCCGAGGCGCGTGAAAGACACTCCGATCTCGGAGCTCGCCATCCTCGGCGCGGCGATGGGCGCGGCGATGACGGGATTGCGGCCGGTGGCAGAGATCATGTTCTCGGATTTCCTCGCCTGCTGCTGGGACTATGTCGCCAACGAGATCGCCAAAACGCGCTACATGAGCGATGGGCAGATTTCCATTCCACTCGTCATCCGCACCGCGAACGGCGCGGGCTCGCGCTTCGGTGCGCAGCACTCGCAGAGCGTGGAGAACTGGGCGATGGCGATACCGGGCCTGAAAGTCGTGGCGCCTTCCACGCCGGCCGACGCCAAGGGGCTGCTCGCCGCCGCAATTCGCGATCCCGATCCGGTCGTGTTCTTCGAGCACAAGAGCCTGCTCGCCAACAAAGCCGAGGTGCCCGAGGGCGAGCACGTCGAGCCGCTCGGAAAGGCCAAGGTGCTGCGCGAAGGCAAGGACATCACCGTGATCGCGCTCGCCGCCATGGTTCCGCGCGCGCTCAAGGCCGCCGAGACTCTTGCCGCGGAGCACGGAATTTCCGCAACGGTGATGGACCTGCGCTCGCTCGTGCCGCTCGACGCGAAGACACTGCTCGCCGAATCGGCGCGCACCGGGCGCGTGTTCACGGTCGAGGAAAACCCGCGGCTATGCGGCTGGGGCGCGGAGATCGCCTCGGTCATCCAGGAAGAAATTTTCGGCGCTCTCAAGGGACCGATCGTGCGGATCACCACGCCGCACGTGCCGCTGCCCGCCGCCGACCAGCTCGAGGACGCGGTCGTGCCTTCGGTCGCGCGCATCGTAGCGGAAGTCCGCCGCGGCCTGGACTCGCGCCGCGCGGCGTGAACTGGACGGAGACGGAAGAAATGGACGTGATCATGCCTCAGCTGGGCGAGACGGTGACCGAAGGCACCGTCGCCAACTGGTACAAGAAAGTCGGTGATGCAGTCAGAGCGGATGAGCCTCTTTTCGACGTCGAGACCGACAAGGTGACGACGGAGATCCCGGCCATTGCAAGCGGTGTGCTCAAAGCGATCCTCGTCGAGCCGGGAACCACGGTGCCGGTGGGGACCGTGCTCGCGGTGATCGAGACCGCGCCGAAGTAATTCCCAAGGAGAGTTGAGTTGACTGCGGCAAAAGTAGTGAAGCTCGGTTGGATCGGCGCCGGGCGCATGGGTTTCGAAATGGCGCGCCGCCTGGCGAAAGGCGGTTGCGCCATCACGGTGTGGAATCGCACGCGCGCGAAAGCCGAGCCACTCGCCAAGGACGGCGCCAAGATCGCGGACGGCTTGCCGGAGCTCGCCGGCTGCGACATCGTGTTCTGCATGGTCTCGACTTACGACGACGTCAAGGAAGTGATCGCCGGACCGAAAGGCTTATTGTCCGGAAGCGCCAGACCGAAGATGGTGGTCGAGTGTTCTTCGATTTCGCTCGAGGGCTCCGCCGAGCTGCGCAAGATCCTCTCCGCGAAGGGCGTCGAGCTGCTGTCCGCGCCGGTCTCGGGGAACGCGAAGGTGATCAAGGCGGGCAAGCTCACTTTCGTGGTTTCCGGCCCGAGGAGCGCCTACGATGCGGCGGCGCCTTACCTCGACATGATGGGGCAGGGGTCCTCCTACGTCGGCGAAGGGGAGCTTTCGCGCATCGTGAAGATCTGTCACAACGTGATGCTGGGCGTGGTGACGCAGTGCATGGCGGAGATCACTGTGCTCGCGCAGAAGGCGGGCGTGCCGCGCCACGCCTTCCTCGATTTCCTCAACAAGAGCGTGATGGGCTCGACCTTCACGCGCTATAAGGCCCCGGCCTTCGTCAATCTCGACTTCCACATTACGTTTACGCCGTACCTGCTGCGCAAGGACATGGACCTGGGACTCGAGGCCGGCCGCAAGCTCGAAGTGCCGATGCCGCTCGCCTCGATCACCCGCGATCTGATCCAATCGATGATGGGCGCCGGCATGACCGAGGAGGACTTCTCGACCTTGCTCTTGCACCAGGCGAAGGCGTCGGGGATCGAGCTGAAACCGGAAGACAAAGCAGTCGGCGACGGACTGTCGCAATAATCTTTCGCAGAGGAGCTTCAGATGAAAAAAATAATTGGTATTGCCGCAGTGGCGCTGGCGGTAGCCGCGTCCCAGGCGTGGGCGCAGGCGTATCCGAACAAGCCCGTGCACGTGATCATCTCGTTCTCGCCGGGCAGCTCGACCGACATCGTGGGGCGCGTGGTAGCGCAGAAGCTTGCGGAGATGTGGGGCCAGCCGGTGCTCGCGGAGAACCGCGCCGGCGCTGGCGGCTCGATCGGCACGGCGTTCGTCGCCAAGGCGCCGGCGGACGGCTATACGCTGCTCATCGATTCCAATGCGCACACGGTGACGCCGTCGATCTACGCGAAGCTGCCCTACGATGTGGAGAAGGACTTCGTCGATATCGTGCCGCTCGCGGTGCAGCCGAATGTCTTGATCGTCAATACGGGGTCACCTTACAAGACCCTGATGGACGTCGTGAATGCGGCGAAGGCAAAACCGGGCGCGATCAACTGGGGCCATGCCGGCGTGGGCAGCGGCACGCACCTCAACACGGAGAAGTTCGTCGACGCGGCGAAAATCAACGTCACCCAGGTCCCGTTCAAGGGCACGCCGGAAGTGATCCAGGCGATGTTGAGCCAGTCGGTGGATTGCTACTGGGCGCCGATCTCGGCGGCGATACCGCACATCAAGGGCGGCAGGGTTCGACCGCTCGCTGTGAGCACGGCGAAGCGCAACGGCCAGTTGCCGGACGTACCGACCACCGGCGAAGCGGGTGTCGAAGGCGCCGATGCGCCGCTGTGGTTCGCAGTGTGGGGCCCGGCGGGCATCCCGGCGGGGATCGTGAACAAGATCTCGGCCGACACGCGCAAGGCGCTGAAGGATCCGGCGGTGCGGGACCGGCTCGTAGGCCTCGGCAACGACACCATGGACATGTCGCCGGAGGAATTCAAGATATTCGTGCGGAGCGAAGTCAAGGAATACGCGCGGGTTGTCAAGGCGGCCGGCATCCAGCCGCAGTGATGGCTCAGCCGCTTGCGCGAGCTCAGTAAGCACGAATGGGCGGAGGTCCGTCGAATCCCGCTTGGGTCGATCTTGCCAGCCCGTCCCCGAAGAGGCAGACTTCGATACTTCGGATTTGAGAGACCGGTCGAACGCGGCCGGCGAGGACATCCATGGCAAAGCAGAGAATCAGCTACGTTCCGCTCGAGCAGATGGACGCGGAGATGCGCAGGGAAATGGAGCGCTGCCAGCGGGAAGGCACGCCCAGGCCCGAGAGCTCCGCGGTGCGCGCGCATGTGCCCGAATGCTTCTGGGCCTTTGCCAACTCCTGGCGCGACATCTTCAGGAACGGCGTGTGCGATCACTCCATCAAGGAGCTGTGTAGGCTCTACGTATCGCGCTCCGTTCAATGTGAATACTGCGGCAATCAGCGCTCGATCAAGGCGGCCGCTAGCGGCGCCGTCATGGAGGATCACGTCAAGGATCTGCTGAATTTCGAGAAGTCCAGCAATTACGACGAGCGCCAGAAGGCGGCGCTTGCGTATGCCGAGGCGATCACCTGGCACCTGAACACCGATGATGCGTTCTGGGACCGGCTCCACAGGCATTTCAGCGAGCCCGAGCTGGTCGAGCTGGGCTGCTTCATCGCGCTCACCATGGGCCAGCAGAGCTGGTTGAGGTTGCTCGGCATCGACCACCACCAGGTGCTCGCCGGGACGTCGGCGTCGATGGCGCCGGGGTTCGAGGACGCCAAGGCGCTTGCCGAGGCGAAAGCTTCGACCGAGTACTGGGCGAAGTCTGCCCCGGCAAGCTCGAAGAAGGTCGCCTAGCCCGGCGGGCCGGCCCGCCGCTTACGCCGTGACATTCGAAGGCAAGACGTGTCTGATCACGGGCGCTGCGGGCAATCTAGGCCGCGCAGTTGCCGCGGCCTTCGCGTCGGCGGGCGCTTCCCTGGTCCTCGTCGATCTCGACGATAAAGTGTTGCGGTCCAGCTTTGAGCGCGACGATGAACGCAGGTTCCTGGTGCCCGCCAATTTGCTCGACGCGGCGTCGGTGGCGCAGGCGCTGGCGGCCGTTCGGTTTCAACGGATCGACGTTCTGTGCAACATCGCAGGCGGTTTCCGCATGGGGAAGCCGGTGCACGAGACTCCTGAAAACGTCTGGGAGCTGATGCTCGATCTCAACGCCAAATCGGTGATCAACACCGCACGCGCGGTCGTGCCGAAGATGCTCGCCGCGGGGCGCGGAAAGATCATCAATATCGGAGCCGTCGCGGGTCTTAGCGGCAAAGCGAATATGGGCGCGTACAGCGCGGCGAAAAGCGCGGTAATCCGGCTTACCGAGAGCATGTCGGCCGAGCTGCGCGACAAAGGCATCAACGTCAACTGCGTACTGCCCAGCATCATCGACACGCCGCAGAACCGCGCCGACATGCCCGGCGCCGATCCGCGGCGCTGGGTGGCGCCGGAGGCACTCGCCGAGGTGATCTTGTTCTTGGCTTCGGACGCCGCGCGCGCAATCCACGGCGCGGCGATTCCCGTGACCGGCCTCGTTTGAAGGATTCCGAGACATGACCGAGGTATTCATCTGCGATGCCGTTCGCACGCCCTTCGGGCGCTACGGTGGCGCGCTCGCTTCGATCCGGACGGACGATCTCGCGACCCTTCCGATCAAGGCGCTGGTTGAGCGCAATCCCTCGGTGGACTGGGCGGCCCTCGACGACGTGATCTATGGCTGCGTCAACCAGGCGGGGGAAGACAACCGCAACGTCGCGCGCATGGCGCTGCTTCTCGCCGGACTCCCGCAGACCGTGCCGGGCGCGACAGTCAACCGTCTGTGCGGGTCGAGCCTGGATGCGGTGGGCACCGCCGCGCGGGCGATGCGTTGCGGGGAGACTCAATTGATGATCGCAGGAGGCGTCGAGAGCATGTCGCGTGCCCCCTTCGTCATGCCCAAGGCGGACAGCGCGTTCTCACGCTCGGCGAAAATCGAGGACACGACCATCGGCTGGCGTTTCGTCAACCCGCTGATGAAGGCGAAGTACGGCATCGACTCGATGCCGGAGACCGCCGAGAACGTCGCTGAAGAATTCAAGGTGGGGCGCGCCGACCAGGACGCCTTTGCGCTCCGAAGCCAGCAGCGTTGGGCGAATGCACAGGCGAAAGGCTTCTATCGCAGCGAGATCATCCCTGTCTCCGTTCCGGGGAAGAAGGGGGCGGCGACGGTAGTGGACCGCGACGAGCATCCGCGCCCGGACGCGACGATCGAAGCGCTGGCGAAGTTGAAGGGCGTGGTGAAGCCCGAAGGCACGGTTACCGCGGGCAATGCCTCGGGTGTAAACGACGGCGCCTGCGCGATCATTCTCGCTTCGGAGGCTGCGGCGAAAAAGCACAAGCTCAACCTCAAGGCGCGCGTCTTGGGCATGGCCACTGCGGGCGTCGCGCCGCGCATCATGGGTGTCGGCCCCGCGCCCGCGACCAGGAAGGTCCTGGGGAAAACGGGGCTGAAACTATCGCAGATGGAAGTGATCGAGCTCAACGAAGCGTTTGCTGCACAAGCGCTCGCGGTGACTCGCGACCTCGGGCTTCCCGACGACGCCGCGCATGTGAATCCCAATGGCGGTGCGATCGCGATCGGCCATCCGCTGGGCGCATCCGGCGCGCGCCTCGTGACCACGGCAATGTACCAATTGCACGCGACAAAAACCCGTTATGCGCTGTGCACCATGTGCATCGGCGTAGGCCAGGGGATCGCCCTGGTCATCGAACGGGTTTGAACTTCCTAGTGCGCGACGCTCTTGACGATGTAGCCGCCTGATTTTTCATCGCGCTCGAGCTGCAGCATCTTGCGCGACTCGGCTTCGTCGAGCAGCTTCGAGAACGACGAAAAGCCGTAGTAGGACTCGTTGAAGCCTGGGTTGCGGCGCTTGAGCGCCTGCTTCACCATCGAGCCCCAGATCTTCTCTTCGGCGCCCCGCTCTGCAATCAGCGCCTCGACGGTCTGCATCACCAGATCCAGCGCCTTGTCGGTCTTGTCCTCGTTGTCCTTTGGCACCGCTTCCCCACTCGCGGCCGGCTTCGCCTGCGGTTTTTTCCTCGGTGGCTGGCGCCCCGGTTTTTCGCGCACCAGGTCGTCGTAGAAGATGAATTCGTCGCAGTTCGCCACCAACAGATCGGAGCTGGAGTTCTTCACGCCCACCCCGATCACGGTCTTGTCGTTTTCGCGCAGCTTCGAGACGAGCGGCGAGAAATCGGAATCGCCGCTGATGATGACGAAAGTGTCGACGTGCGACTTGGTGTAGCAAAGATCCAGCGCATCCACGACCATGCGGATATCGGCTGAGTTCTTTCCCGACATGCGTACGTGCGGGATCTCGATGAGCTCGAACGACGCTTCATGCATGTCGGATTTGAACTCCTTGTACCGTTCCCAGTCGCAATAAGCCTTCTTCAGCACGATGCTCCCTTTCAGCAGCAGGCGCTCGAGGACCTTGTTGATGTCGAACTTGGCGTACTTTGCGTCGCGCACGCCGAGCGCGACGTTCTCGAAGTCGCAGAAAAGCGCCATGTTTACGGTGTCGCTCGATGCGCTCATTTCGGGTCCTTGGACATGGCGGAGGCGGTATTATCCCATCCCCCGGTCCAGGCCATGATCGGAAAAGGTTGAAGTCCCGGCTTTCTCGGACTAGCATCGGCGTTTCGGGGGCAAGCAAATGCATACTGAAGTTCATGTTCACGGCACGGTATTGTTGAAGAGCGGCGTCAGCCAGACTGACATCGAGCTTGCGCTCAGACACTGGTTCGATTACGTCGACGTGGACGGCCTCGCCGATGCGCGCAGCGCCCACCAGGACGAGCCCGGCATCGTATTCGACCGGCGCCGCCGCTCGCTCGACATCTGCTGGACGGGGTACGTCGGGCGCAATTTCCAGCATTCGCTCGAGGGCGCATTCGAATCGCTGTCGCCCTACTCCGAGGAGGCGGCGGCGGTCGAGGTGAGCTACTACCAGGAAGACGGCCAGGATGAGCACAGCTGGGTGTTCGTCGGGCCGACGCCCGAGTCGATCCGCGACATGCAGCGGCGACGCATGATAGACGACCTTTCGGCCCTGCTCGCACGTCATTTCGGCGACGCCGAGATCGGCGAGGCGACCGCCCTGGTCAATCAGATGTTCGCCCGCCGCGCCTCCGACGCGCCGCAGGACCGGACTCAGGTCCGTTCCGGCGGGGTTTCCGGAAAAAAGCACCTGCACTAGAAATCGCAGGCCGAAGGTGGATCCGCCCTCTACAGGCGGCTTCCAGCTTTTTCATCGGAACCCTTTGATTTCCTAATGTATTACATTCACTTTACACGGTAACGTATTAATTTGTATATTTTTATTTTATGTCATACAGTTTCTAGAAAAGCCATCTTAAGTCCCTGTTGTAGCTAAAAATTTCATCAATTTCAGGCTTGACCGCCTCCCCTGTTTCCTCTAGAGTGGTAGGAAGTAGATTTTAGTGGGGAACTGTGGCGCTCCATTTCGCCACTCGAAGGGGGACCGTTGCTTCAAGGGGCGACAGAGCTGAGTCTCGACGCCAAGGGAAGGCTTGCTGTGCCTACCCGGTACCGGGACGCCTTGCTATCGGGAGAGCGCGCGGTGGTTCTCACCGCTCACCCCGATAGCTGTCTTCTTCTTTATCCACGCGTCGCCTGGGAACCGATCGGCGCCAAAGTCCAGGCGCTCTCCAGCTTCAACGAGCAAGCGCGCTGGTGGCAGCGGCTGCTGGTGGGCTTCGCCGAAGAGCTGGAGCTCGACGCCCAAGGGCGCATCCTCGTGTCGCCCGCGTTACGCAAGTTTGCTGGATTGAAAAAAGACGTGATGCTGGTGGGGCAGGGGAGCCATTTCGAGATCTGGGACATTGCAGCTTGGGACGAGCGTCTTGCGCGGGGTCTCGCGCAAGTGGGCACTGACCCGCCACCGGGCACAGAAAACTTCTCATTGTGAGCGCCGATGCGCACCTTCCCGTGCTCCTCCGCCCGGCAGTCGATGCCCTCGCGATCGAATCACGGAACGACGGCACTTTCGTGGACGCGACATTCGGCAGAGGCGGTCACAGCCGGTTGATTCTGGAGCGGCTGGGACCCCGAGGCCGGTTGATCGGCATGGACCGGGATCCGGAGGCGATCGCATCTGCGCGCAGGATACGCGACCCGCGTTTTACGCCGGTGCATGCGCGTTTCAGCGAATTGCAGGCGAGGCTAGCCGCGCTGCGCGCGGGCGGCGTCGATGGGGTGCTGTTCGATCTGGGCGTGTCCTCGCCTCAGCTCGACGACCCGCAGCGCGGCTTCAGCTTCCGGTCTGACGGGCCGCTCGATATGCGCATGGACCCGACGCGGGGTCAAAGTGCGTTCGAGTGGCTCGAACGGGCGGACGAGTCCGAGATCAGGGAGGTCCTCAGCGGCTATGGCGAAGAACGGTTTGCTAAACAGATTGCAAAGGCGATTGTTGCTACTCGGCGAAGAGGGCCTGTCCGGCGGACCGGGGAACTTGCCGCTCTCGTGGCTGCGTCCGCCCGGACGCGTGAACCGGGGCAGGATCCGGCGACGCGGACGTTTCAGGCTCTACGGATTCACGTCAATCAGGAGCTTGAGGAATTGTCGCTAGCGCTGCCGCAAGCGCTCGCCGTCCTCGATTCCCGTGGTCGCCTCGCCGTGATCAGCTTCCATTCACTCGAGGACCGCATCGTAAAGAACTTCATGCGCGGCGCCGCGCGGCCCACCTTGCCCGAGCGTCTGCCCGTGAGGGCTCGGGAGCTGCCGCCTCCGAAGCTGCGCATCGTCGGCCGGCCGGCAAAGCCCAGCGCCGAGGAAATCAGGGCAAATCCCCGCTCGAGGAGCGCCGTGCTGCGCGTCGCCGAGAAACTTCCATGAGCCCACGATGACCCGCTTGAACTTGCTCCTGATGGTTGTGCTGACCGCATGTGCTCTGGGCTTGGTGACCTCACAGCACCGGGCGCGCACGCTCTTTAGCGAGCTCGAGCAGGAGCAGGAACGTTCGCAGCAGCTCGGGGTCGAATACGGTCAGCTGCAGCTCGAAGCCAGCACGTGGGCAGTGCACGCACGCGTCGAACGCATCGCCAGCCGCCAGCTGCACATGCGTGTCCCCGACGCGAAACGCCTCCACATCATAGTACGGCCGCCGGAGATGGCGAAATGAATTTCGCTGCCAGTCCGGTTCTCGCGCTCACCCTGCCTACGTGGCGTTCGAGACTCCTGCTCTACGTCTTCATCGCGTGCTTTGCCGTGCTCCTCGGCCGCGCCGTCTACCTGCAGGGCCTGAACAACGATTTTCTGCAGGCAAAAGGCGAGTCCCGCTACAGCCGGGTTATCGAAATTCCGGCAAACCGCGGCCGCATCCTTGACCGCAACGGTGAAGCGCTCGCCATCAGCACCCCGGTGAAGTCGATCTGGGCGATCCCGGGCGAAGGGCGTCCAAGCGAACGGCAGCTCGCGCGTTTGGGGGCATTGCTCGAGATGTCACCGAGGGAAATCGAAAATCGCCTCGCCGAAACGGGTCGGGACTTTGTTTTCCTCAAACGGCAGATCCCCCCGGAAGTGGCCGAACGCGTTGCGGCTCTGCACATCCCCGGGCTGTTCCAGAACCGCGAGTACCGGCGCTACTACCCAAGTGGCGAAGTCGCTGCGCACGTACTCGGCTTCACGGGCGTTGACGACATAGGCCAGGAGGGTGTCGAGCTCGCGTTTCAGGACGGGCTCGCGGGCAAGCCCGGCAGCCGCCGGGTGATCAAGGACCGACTCGGCCAGACGGTCGAGGATGTCGAGTCGATCAAAGCTGCGCAGGACGGGCACGACCTCGCTCTTGCTTTGGATGCTCGCATCCAGAACCTCGCTTTCAGCCAGCTGAAAGCCGCGGTCGCCCAGCACCGAGCGAAGGCGGGCGGCGTCGTCGTGGTCGACGTCGACACGGGCGAGCTGCTCGCGCTCGCGAATTTCCCGACGTACAACCCCAACAATCGCCACAAGCTTGCCGGGGCGCAGCTTCGGAACCGGGCGCTGACCGATACGTTCGAACCCGGTTCGACGCTCAAGCCCTTTACCGTGGCTCTCGCTCTGGAAGGGGGGCGGGTCAGGCCGGATTCCGTCATCCAGATTGCGCCCGGAAGCTTGAGCATAGGGGCATCCACCATCCACGATGCCCATTTCGAGCGCTCGCTCACGGTGGCGCAGATCATCCAGAAATCCTCCAACGTCGGCGCGGCGAAGATCGCGCTCGCACTCTCTGCCGAGTCGATGTGGGAAATGTTCCGGGACGTGGGCTTCGGCGCCGCGCCCGGCCTCGGTTTTCCCGGAGAGGCTGCCGGAAAGCTCCGGCCGTACCGGAACTGGCGACCGATCGAGCAGGCGACGATGTCCTACGGACACGGCATATCGGTCTCGCTCGTGCAGCTCGCGCGCGCCTACAGCGTCTTCGCGCGCGACGGAGAGCTGATTCCGCTTTCCATGCTTCGTGTGGACATGCCTCCCCCTGCGCGGCGCGTGATGGCCCGGAGAACTGCCGGCGCGGTTCGCGCGATGCTCGAGATGGCGGTAAACCGGGGTGGCACTGCGCCGCGCGCGCAGATCATGGGCTATCGCGTCGCCGGAAAGACGGGCACCGCGCACAAGCAGGAAAACGGCGTCTATGCGGCCGACAAGTACGTCTCCTCGTTCGTCGGCTTCGCGCCCGCCTCGCACCCGCGCCTCGTGATCGCCGTGATGATCGACGAGCCCTCGGCCGGTCGGTACTACGGCGGGACCGTGGCGGCGCCGGTATTTGCGCAGGTGATGGCGGGGGCGCTGCGGGTGCTCGACGTGCCGCCCGACGGGCCGATGCAGCCGATCGAGCTGCCTCCCGAAGGAGAGGAAGTGAAGGAAAGCGTTTAAGTGTGCGGGATCAAGTCGAGCACATCCAGCAGCGACTCGCTGCGCAAGGAACGCGCATGACGGGTCTTGCCGTGGACAGCCGCACACTGGCCGCAGGGGAAGTGTTTCTTGCCTACCCGGGTGCGCGCCACGACGGGCGCGACTTCATTCCGAGCGCGCTCGAGCGCGGCGCCACCGCCGTTCTGTGGGAAAGCGAAGGCTTCGAATGGAACAGCGCCTGGCGCGTGCCCAACATCGGGGTCCAGAATCTGCGCAATTTCGCCGGGCCTCTTGCGCACGAAGTCTACGGACGTCCCTCAGCGAAACTCTGGACGATGGGCGTGACGGGGACCAACGGCAAGACCTCGTGCAGCCACTGGATCGCCCAGGCGTGTGGCGTGTGCGGCGCTCGAACCGCAGTGATCGGCACTCTGGGCACGGGCTTCCCGGCCCTGCCGGGAAGTAAGGAACCTGGAAAATTGGACGCCGGACTCAACACCACGCCGGATGCTGTCGCGCTGCACCGTTCGCTCGCCCGACTGCTTGCCGCAGGGGCGCAGGGTGTGGCGATCGAAGTCACTTCGATCGGCTTGGAGCAGGGGCGCGTTAACGGCGTCGCTTTCGGGGCCGCTCTGTTCACCAATCTCTCGCGCGATCACCTCGACTATCACGGCGACATGGAGAACTATGCGCGCGCGAAGCAGCGCCTGTTCGAAGTGCCCGATCTCAAGCACGCCGTGCTCAATCTGGACGACGTGCAGGGAGTGCGGCTTGCCCGAGCGCTCGCCGGACGCGGCCCGAACCGCGCGGGCTACAGTTGTTTCGCGGGAGTCGCCGCCGGGGCAGGACTCGAGAGCCATGCCGAGGCGCACGCGATCGAAGTATCGCCGAAGGGGATCGCATTCGACGTCAAGAGTTCCTGGGGTGAGGCGCGCGTCGAAAGCACCCTGCTTGGGCGCTTCAACGTGTCCAACCTGCTGGGAGTCCTCACGACGATGCTCGTTTCCGGAGTGGCCATCGAGCGCGCCACAGCGGCGCTCGCAGACCTGCAACCGGTCGCAGGACGCATGCAGCGCCTGGGCGGAGGGGGCAAGCCTCTCGTGGTGGTGGACTACGCCCACACACCCGACGCGCTCGAAAAAACCCTGGTTGCGCTGAAGGACGTTGCCCGGGCGGGCGGCGGACGCCTGGTGGCCGTATTCGGCGCCGGAGGCGAGCGCGACCGTGGCAAGCGGCCGTTGATGGGGGCGGTCGCATCGCGGCACGCCGATGCGATCATGGTGACGAGCGACAATCCGCGCGGCGAGGATCCCGGTGCCATCATCGCCGAAATCACCGCGGCCATCCCCGTCGCGCACGAAGCCATCGAAGATCGACGGACGGCGATCGCCGGCGCCATCGCTTCAGCGAGCCGCGATGACGTAGTGCTCATCGCCGGAAAAGGTCACGAGTCCTACCAAGAAATCGCCGGCCGCCGACTGCCTTTTTCCGATGCGCTCGAAGCCGAAGAAGCGCTCGCGCGATGGGGCCGATGATGAGCCTGCGCGAGGCGGCGACCGCAATCGGGGCGCGCCTCATCGGTGAGGATGTCCGCTTCGACTCCGTCTCGACCGACAGCCGTACGCTCGAGCTGGGCGCGCTGTTCATCGCTCTGAGCGGCCAGAGATTCGACGGGCTCCGGTTCATCGGGGCGGCAAAGGAACGCGGAGCCGTCGCGGCAATCGTCGAAGAACCCGATTCTTCTCAGGGGGACCTTCCGTTTCTCGTAGTCGAAAACTCGCGTCTCGCGCTCGGACGGCTCGCCGCGCATTGGCGCGGGCGCTTCGACATTCCGCTGGTGGCGGTCAGCGGCTCCAATGGTAAAACCACGGTCAAGGAGATGATCGCGGCGATCCTGCGCGAGCATTTCGGCGAGACGCACGCGCTCGCGACCGAGGGCAACCTCAACAACGACATCGGCCTGCCGCTGACGTTGCTGAAACTGCGCCCGAACCACCGCGCAGCGGTGGTCGAGCTGGGGGTCAATCACCCGGGCGAAACCGCCACCCTCGCCGCCATCGCCTCTCCGACGGTCGCGCTCATCAACAACGCGCAGCGTGAACACCAGGAATTCATGAAGGGTGTCGCCGAGGTCGCGCGCGAGCACGGCGCAGTGTTCGCAGCGATGCGGCCGGAGGGCACGGGTGTGATCAATGCGGACGATGAATTCTCTGGCTACTGGCGCGGGCTTCTCGCGGGCAGGCGCGTTCGGGACTTCGGACTCGAGAAACCCGCACAGGTGGGCGGTCGCCACCGCTTCACGCATTTCGGAAGCGAGATAGATCTGCACACCCCGCGAGGTGCGGCCCGGGTCGAGCTCCATGTCGATGGGCGACACAACGTCCTGAACGCTTTCGCCGCTGCCGCATGCGGCCTCGCCGCGGGCGCAAGCCTCGAAGCGGTGGCGCGGGGCCTTGCGGCGTTCCGTCCGATCGGCGGACGCATGCAGCGGCGGACCGCTTCCTCGGGTACGAAGCTCATCGACGACAGTTACAACGCCAATCCGGATTCGGTGCGCGCCGCGATCGACGTGCTTGCCGCGGAAGGCGGCGCGAAGGTCCTCCTGCTCGGCGACATGGGGGAGGTGGGCGATCGCGGGGTGGAATTCCATCAGGAGATCGGTCGTTATGCGCGCGAGCGCGGCATAGACCGTCTGCTCGGCGTCGGAGAGTTGTCTTCCGCCTGCGTCGCCGCCTTCGGAGAAGGGGCCCGACACTTCGCCACCGTGGAAGCCTTGATCTCCGCGGCTCGCGCGGAGCTGCGGCCGCGAACCACGATGCTTGTAAAAGGCTCGCGCTTCATGCGCATGGAGCGGGTCGTCCAGGCTCTGGCCGGCGAATCCTCTTCGGCAGGAGGGCACTAGATGCTCCTCGCTCTTACGCAATGGCTCGCCCAGGACGTGCGCGCGTTCAATGTGTTCCAGTACATCACGCTGCGCGCAGTGCTCGCGACGCTCACCGCCCTCGCGATCTCGCTGCTCGCCGGTCCGCTGGTGATTCGCAAGCTCACCGCCTATAAGATCGGCCAAGCGGTGCGCGACGACGGTCCCCAGTCCCATCTCACCAAGGCGGGCACGCCCACCATGGGCGGGGCGCTCGTGTTGCTCTCCATTCTGATCACTACGCTCTTGTGGGGAGACCTCAGCAACCGGTTCGTCTGGGTCGTACTCGTGGTCACCTTCGGTTTTGGTGCGATCGGCTGGATCGACGATTACCGCAAGGTCGTGAAGAACAATCCGAAGGGTCTTTCGCCGAGGGCGAAATTCTTCTGGCAATCTCTGATCGGCCTCGTCGCGGCAACCTATCTCGCCTTCGCCGTGTCGGCTCCGAGTACCGCGAAGGTCCTCGATTTCTTCATGGCCTGGGTGGGGAGCGGATTTTCCATGGACCTGCCGCCCAATGCCGACTTGATCGTGCCGTTCTTTAAGAACATCGCCTACCCGCTCGGTGCTTTCGGCTTCATCACGCTCAGCTACTTCGTCATCGTCGGGACCTCGAACGCGGTCAACTTGACCGACGGACTGGATGGGCTCGCGATCATGCCGGCCGTGATGGTCGCGGGCGGCCTTGGGGTATTTGCGATGGTCACGGGGCGGGTCGACTACTCCCGCTATCTGCTCTTTCCCTACATTCCTGGAGCGGCCGAGCTGACGGTTTTTTGCGGCGCGCTCGTCGGGGCGGGGCTCGGCTTTCTCTGGTTCAACGCGTACCCGGCCGACGTCTTCATGGGCGACGTGGGTGCGCTTTCCCTAGGCGCTGCGCTCGGGACGGTCGCGGTGATCGTCCGGCAGGAGATCGTGCTTCTCATCATGGGCGGCGTGTTCGTCGCGGAAACGCTCTCGGTGATGCTCCAGGTGCTCTATTACAAGTGGAGCGGGGGCAAACGCATTTTCCGAATGGCCCCGCTCCATCACCACTACGAGCTCTCGGGGTGGAAGGAATCGCAGGTCGTCGTGCGCTTCTGGATCATCACCATGATGCTGGTCCTGTTCGGTCTGTCCACTTTGAAGCTGCGGTGAATCTCGCAGGCAGAAAGGTGCTGGTGCTCGGTTTGGGTGACACGGGTTTGTCGATGGCGAAGTGGCTCTCTCGCCGAGGCGCGTCGGTGCGAGTCGCCGATACGCGCGCGTCCCCGCCGCGACTCGCGGAGCTCAATCGTTCGCTGCCGTCCGTTCCAGCCCTTTGCGGTCCGTTCCGCGACGAAATATTCGCGGACGTCGAACTCATCGCCGTGAGCCCAGGCGTGCCGCTCGCGGATCCCGCCGTGCGGCGCTCGCTCGATGCCGGCGCAAAGGTCGTGGGCGACGTCGAGCTGTTCGCGCAGGCGCTCCCGGAGCGCCGTCCGCGGATCATCGCCGTGACGGGCACCAACGGCAAGAGCACCGTGACCTCGCTCGCCGGATCCATGGCGAGAGCTGCGGGCGCCGACTGCGAGGTCGCCGGAAACATCGGGCCGGCGGTGCTGGACGCTCTGATGCGCCGCGAGGACAAGGGACAAGCTGCCGGTCTCTGGGTGCTGGAGCTCTCCAGCTTCCAGCTCGAGACGACGACGTCGCTTGCCGCGGACGCGGCTACGGTCCTCAACGTCACCGAAGACCATCTGGACCGTTACCGCGGCATCGACGACTACGTTCGTGCCAAAGCGCGGATCTTTTCCGGCGACGGCATCCAAGTGCTCAATCGCGATGACCCGCGCAGCCTCGCATTGGCGCAGCCCGGGCGAAAAACGATCACTTTCGGCCTCGATGCCGCACGGCAATCACGGGACTGGGGTCTGGTCTCGCTCGGCGGCGAGCCCTGGCTCGCGCAGGGCGCAGACGCGCTCCTCGCTGTACGAGAAATGAAGCTCGCGGGATTGCACAACGCCGCCAACGCGCTCGCCGCGCTCGCGCTTTGCCGCGCGCTCGCACTGCCGCTTCAGCCCCTGCTCGCGGCGCTGCGCCAGTTCAAAGGGCTCCCGCATCGCGTCGAGCTGGTCGGTGAAGCGCACCGGGTGCGCTGGTTCGACGACTCCAAGGGAACCAATGTCGGCGCGACGGTTGCCGCGCTCGCTGGGCTCGCGCAGGGTGATTCGAAGGTGATTCTCATCGCCGGAGGCGACGGCAAGGGACAGAACTTCTCTCCTCTGAAAGATGCCGTGGCGCGCTCGGCGCGCGCGCTCGTGCTCATCGGCCGCGACGCGCCGCTGATCGAAGCGGCGGTCGCGGGCGCCGGCGTCCCGATCCGACGCGCCCCATCCATGGACGAAGCGGTGGCGCTGGCCGCGCAAGCGGCGCGCCCTGGCGACGCGGTGCTGCTTTCGCCCGCCTGCGCGAGTTTCGACATGTTTCGTGACTATAGGCATCGCGGCGAAGTATTTCGCCTGGCGGTGGAAAGAGTCATCGGTGCTCCGAAGCATTAGCCCGGGTCGAGCGCCGCTTGCCGAGTACGACAGCGGCGTGCTGTGGGCGGCGCTTCTCCTGCTTACATTTGGCATGGTGATGGTGTATTCCTCTTCGATCGCGATGGCCGAGGCGAGCAAGTTCACGGGAGGAAGCCCTGCGTACTTCCTCCAGCGGCACGCGCTGTTTCTCGCCGCGAGCCTGTTCGCCGGGATGCTCGCTTTTCAGGTGCCTGTGCGTCTCTGGCAGCAGGCAGCGCCGTGGCTTTTCGTGCTCGGCGTCGCGCTGCTCGCCCTGCTGCTCGCTCCTGGACTGGGCCGGGAAGTCAACGGCGCGCGTCGCTGGCTCTCGCTCGGGCTCGTAAACCTGCAACCCTCCGAGTTCATGAAGCTATTCGTCGTTCTTTACGCGGCCGACTACACGGTGCGCAAGCTCGCCCTGATGCACAGCTTCAAGCGGGGCCTTCTCCCGATGTTTGCCGTGATGCTGGTGGTCGGCTGGCTCTTGCTGCGAGAGCCCGACTTCGGCGCTTTCGTGGTGATCACGGCGATCACCACGGGGATCCTGTTCCTCGGCGGCATGAACGGCAAGTGGTTCGGGGGTTTACTCGTGATGATGGCAGCGGGCTTCGTCGGGCTGGTCCTGTCTTCTCCGTACCGCATGCAGCGGATTTTTGGCTTCATGGATCCCTGGTCGGATCCGTTCGGCCGCGGATACCAGCTTTCGCATGCGCTGATCGCATTCGGCCGCGGCGAATGGTTCGGCGTCGGATTGGGGGCAAGCGTCGAAAAGCTCCTCTATCTCCCGGAAGCGCATACCGACTTCCTGCTCGCGGTGATCGGGGAAGAGCTGGGATTCGTGGGGGTGATCGCGGTGATCGCGCTCTTTTCCTGGCTGGTGCTGCGAGCATTCGCCATCGGCCGCCAGGCGGTCGCACTCGAGCGCCCGTACCCGGCGCTGGTCGCTCAGGGGATCGGGGTGTGGTTCGGGGTGCAGTCGTTCATCAACATGGGCGTGAACATGGGCGTGCTGCCCACTAAGGGCCTCACGCTTCCGTTTATGAGCTTCGGCGGGAGCGGGCTGCTGGCGAATTGCCTGGCGCTCGCGGTGCTGATGCGGATCGATTGGGAGAATCGCCAGCTCATGCGCGGAGTCCGCGCATGAGCTGGGCGACGCCATCGTGGCGCGAACCATCATGATCATGGCAGGCGGCACAGGAGGCCATGTTTTTCCCGGTCTCGCGGTGGCCGAACTCCTTCGCCGGTCCGGCTGGCGCGTGGTCTGGCTCGGCGCGAAGACCGGGATGGAAGCGGCCCTGGTGCCCAAGCGCGGATACGACATGGCTTGGGTAAGTTTTTCGGGCGTGCGCGGCAGGGGGCTGCTGGCGTTGATGCTCCTTCCGCTCAGGCTGCTCGTCGCTTTCTGGCAAAGCGCGCGCGCGATCTTCGCGTACCGCCCGGACGTGGTCCTCGGCATGGGCGGCTATATCTCGTTTCCCGGCGGCATGATGGCGGCGCTCCTCGGAAAGCCGCTCGTTGTCCACGAACAGAACGCGATCGCGGGCCTCGCTAACAAGGTGCTCGCCGGAGTCGCCGACCGCGTTCTGTGCGCATTCCCTGGCGCGCTCAAAGGCGCAAGCTTGACCGGCAATCCGGTGCGGCCGGAGATCGCAGCGATCGCGACCCCGGAGAGCCGCTACGCCGAGCGCTCGGGCCCGATTCGCGTCCTTGTCGTCGGCGGCAGTCTCGGCGCACAGGCGCTCAACGATGTCGTTCCCCGGGCGGTGGCGCTTCTGACCGGCGAAAGGCCGGTCCTGACCCATCAGTCGGGTGCGCAGCACGTCGACTCGCTGCGGCGCGCCTACTCCGCAGCCGGTGTACCCGCGAAGACGTCCGCCTTCATCGAGGACATGGCCGCGGCCTATGCCGAGGCGGACGTCGTCGTGTGCCGCGCTGGCGCGACCACGGTCGCGGAGATCGCGGCCGCAGGCGTAGCGAGCGTCCTGATTCCCTATCCGCACGCCGTGGACGACCACCAGACTGCCAATGCGCGCTTTCTCGCCGACGCGGGCGCCGCGGTACTCGTGGCACAAAGCGAGCTCAGCGCCGAGTGGCTCGCGGACGTGCTCGCCGGGTTCGATCGCGTGCGCTTGCGTGACATGGCCAGACGCGCCCGGTCGCTCGCCAGGCCCGGGGCTGCGTCGGCGGTCGCCATGGCTTGCGCGGAGCTTGCCCCATGAAGCACAAGGTCAAGCGAATTCATTTTGTCGGCATCGGCGGTAGCGGAATGAGCGGCATCGCGGAGGTGCTGCTCAATCTAGGCTACAAAGTGAGCGGGTCAGACCTCGCCGCCAACGCGGCCACCGAGCGGCTTGCCGGTCTCGGGGCGAAAGTCGTGTTGGGCCACGATGCCGGCAACATCGCGTCGGTCGACGCCGTGGTCGTGTCCTCGGCGGTGACCCCGGGCAACGTCGAGATCCTCGCCGCGAAGGCGAAGCGTATTCCGGTCGTGCCGCGCGCGCTGATGCTCGCCGAGCTCATGCGCCTGAAGCAGGGGATCGCGATCGCCGGAACCCACGGCAAGACGACCACTACGAGCCTCGTTGCGAGCGTGCTCGCCGAAGGCGGGCTGGACCCCACCTTCGTGATCGGCGGAAGGCTGGTGAGCGCGGCCTCCAATGCGCGGCTTGGGACCGGAGAATTTATCGTCGTCGAGGCCGACGAGTCCGACGCCTCTTTTCTGAATCTGCAGCCGGTGGTCGCGGTGGTGACCAACATCGACGCCGACCACATGGAGACCTATCAGTACGATTTTTCGCGGCTGAAACAGGCGTTCGTCGATTTTCTGCAGAACCTCCCTTTCTACGGCAGCGCCATCGTCTGTACCGACGACGCCAACGTGCGCGAAATCCTGCCCTCCGTCTCGAAGCCGATCGTGACCTACGGAATGCGCGAGGACACGATGGTTCGGGGGACCGAGATCGTTCCCGGAGACCGCATGCGCTTCAGGGCATTGCGGGAAGGCGCCGGGACCCTGGAAATCACGCTCAATCTACCGGGACGGCACAACGTACAGAACGCACTCGCCGCGATCGCCGTGGCTACCGAGCTTGGCGTCCCCGATGCGGCGATCCGAAAGGCGCTCGCAGAGTTCCGCGGCGTCGGCAGGCGCTTCCAGCGCTACGGCGAGATCCCCGTCTCGCTGAACGGCAAGGCGTCGGGAAGTTTCACCCTGGTGGACGACTACGGGCATCACCCGGTCGAGATGCGCGCGACGCTCGACGCCGCGCGCAGCGCTTTTCCAGGTCGACGCATCGTGCTCGCCTTTCAGCCCCACCGTTATACGCGCACGCGCGATCTGTTCGAGGACTTCGTGAAGGCTCTTTCTGGCGCGGACGCGCTGCTGCTCGCGGAGGTCTATCCGGCTGGCGAGTCACCGATCGTTGCAGCCGACGGGCGCTCGCTCGCCCGCGCGATCCGCGTTGCGGGCAAGACCGAGCCCGTATTCGTCGAGAGAATCGCCGACATGGCCGATGCCATCCGCAAGATCGTGCGCCCGGGTGACGTCGTGCTGACCATGGGTGCGGGTTCGATCGGCGGCGTGCCTGCTGCGCTCGCCAGGACCGGAAGATGAAGATGACTGAGCCGGTCGACCGATCCGGCGTCGCGTTGCGCGGTTCCTTGCGACTGAACGAGCCGATGGCGAAGCACCTGAGCTGGCGCGCCGGCGGTGTCGCCGCGCGGGCCTACGTTCCGGTCGACCGTGCCGATCTCGCCGCATTCCTTACGACCCTTCCCAGGGGCGAGCCGGTCTGCTTTGTGGGACTCGGAAGCAATCTGCTCGTGCGTGACGGCGGATTTCACGGGACGGTCGTCTTGATGCACAGCCCGCACGGCGCGATGCGCATCGAGGGCGACTTGATTTACGCCGAAGCGAGCGTCGCCTGTCCCAAGGTGGCGCGCCTCGCGGCGACACGCGGCTTCGAGGGCGCGGAATTTCTCGCCGGAGTGCCCGGAACCGTGGGCGGAGCGCTCGCGATGAACGCCGGCTGCTACGGGTCGGAAATCTGGGACGCCGTCGCGAAGGCGCTGACGATATCGCGCGCCGGGAGATTGAACGAGCGCAAGCCCGCTGATTTCGAAGTCGGCTATCGGCGCGTTGCGCTGCTCGGATCGAAACTGGGCGAGGAGGAATGGTTTCTCGCAGCTTGGCTCCGTTTTCGCGCGGGTGACCAGAAGCGCGCCCGAGCCCGCATCAAGGAGCTGCTCGCGAAGCGCATCGCGGAGCAGCCGCTCGATCTTCCGAATGCCGGCTCGGTATTCCGCAACCCTCCCGGCAAATACGCCGCGCGCCTGATCGAGGCCAGCGGGCTCAGGGGGTATGAGATCGGCGGTGCTCGAATCTCGGAGAAGCACGCGAATTTCATCGTCAACCCGAAGGGAAGGGCGCGTGCTTCGGACATCGAGGCGCTGATCGAGCACGCTCGCGATACCGTGAAGCGGCGCTTCGGCGTCGATCTCGTTCCCGAGGTGCGTATCGTGGGGGACGCATGAACGCCCGCGACTTCGGCAGGGTCGCCGTAATGATGGGCGGGCGCTCTGCCGAGCGCGCCGTGTCGCTCAAGAGCGGCTCGATGGTGCTGGGCGCCTTGAAGAAGAAGGGGGTGGACGCCCACGCCTTCGACACGAAAGAGTGGGGGCTCGACGCGATCGTCAAAGAACGGTTCGACCGAGTCTTCATCGCGCTGCACGGTCGCTACGGCGAGGACGGCACGGTCCAGGGCGCGCTCGAGCTCCTCGGGATCCCCTACACCGGCTCGGGCGTTCTGGGGAGCGCGCTCGCGATGGACAAGTGGCGCACCAAGCTCGTCTGGCAGGCGAGCGGGATTCCGACGCCGCACTACGAGCTTCTCACTCGCGAAACGGATCTTCATGGCGTCGCGACGCGGCTGGAGCTCCCCCTGATGATCAAGCCCGCCAACGAAGGCTCCTCGATCGGTATGACCAAGGTGAAGAGCGCCCGCGATCTCCAGGAAGCCTACGCGCTTGCCGCCAACTACGACCGCGTCGTGATCGCCGAAACATTCGTGGACGGCGTCGAGCTGACCGTCGGAGTGCTGGGAGATACGGCCCTTCCTGTGATCAAGCTCGAAACGCCGCGCGAGTTCTACGACTACGCGGCGAAGTACAGCGCCGAGGACACTCGCTACATCATTCCCAGCGGATTGCCCCCCGATGCCGAGCGCATCATCCAGGACGAGGCGCTGCGGGCTTTCCGAATCTTGGGCTGCAGCGGGTGGGGCCGCGTGGACCTCATGCTAGACCGCACTGGAAAGCCCTATTTCCTCGAGGTCAACACCTCTCCAGGGATGACCGACCACTCGCTCGTGCCGATGGCGGCGCGCCACGCGGGATTGTCCTTCGAAGATCTGTGCCTGCGAATTCTCGAGCTGGCACAGTTCGCGGAGGCGGGAGACGATAGTGTGGGATAACCCGCGCCTCGCCAACGTCGCCGCAAACGCGCTCTACGCGATTGCGCTCGCGCTCATCGTCTATGCAGGCGCGCGTGTCCTGTTCGAGTCCTCCGTGTTTTCGCTCAAGACCATCGTCGTGGGGGGCGAGCTTCAGCACGTCGCGCGCGACGAAATCGTCGGCGCGCTCCAGGGGCGCGTCAAGGGCACTTTTTTCACCGTGGACCTGGAGACGGTGCGGGCGCTGTTCGAGGGGATTCCCTGGGTGCGCCGAGCGGAACTGCGGCGCGACTGGCCCGATCGCCTGGAAGTGCGCATCGAAGAGCACGTAGCGCTCGCGCGCTGGCGCCAAAGAATAGGGCCTCAGCTCGTGAATACTCATGGAGAGCTTTTCCGGGGGCAGAGTGACCCTAACCTGCCGGTCTTCTCCGGGCCCGCCGGCAGCGAAGGCGAAGTCACGCAACGCTACCTTGCCTTTCGGGGTTTGCTGGTTCCGCTCGCCCTCGAACCTCGGCAGGTGCTGCTGAGTTCCAGGCTGTCATGGCAGATCACGCTCTCCAACGGACTCACCGTGCAACTCGGGCACGACTCGGACAAGGACCGCGTCGAGGGCCGTCTTGCAAGGCTCGTCTCCGTATACCCGCAGACCCTAGGGGAGTCCCGGCAGCATCTCGACTACGTCGACCTGCGCTATCCCAACGGCTTTGCCCTCCGCGTTCCCGATATCGCCGGGCCCGAGCCCCGCGCTCGCAAGCGAGTCTGACATGGCGAGGGAAAACAAGAACCTCATCGTTGCTCTGGACATCGGCACCTCCAAGGTGGCGGCAATGGTCGCGGAACTTTTCCCTGACGGGCACATGGACATCATCGGGACTGGCGGTCACGAATCCAAGGGCCTGAAAAAGGGCGTGGTCGTAAACATCGAGGCGACCGTGAACGCCATCCAGCGCACGCTCGAAGAAGCGGAACTGATGGCCGACTGCAAGATCGAGCGCGTTTTCACGGGCATCGCCGGGAGCCACATCAAGAGCTTCAACTCCACCGGGATGGTAGCGATCAAGGACAAGGAGGTGACGCCGATCGACGTGGAGCGCGCGATCGAGACCGCGCGCGCCATGCCCATTCCGACCGACCAGCAGGTCCTGCACATCCTCACCCAGGAATTCATCATCGACGGGCAGGACGGAGTGCGCGAGCCGCTCGGCATGAGCGGCGTGCGGCTCGAAGTCAAGGTGCACATCGTCACCGGAGCGGTCTCGGCGGCGCAGAACATCGTTAAGTGCGTGCGTCGCTGTGGACTGGAAGTGAACGATCTGATCTTGCAGCCGCTGGCGTCTTCGCTTGCCGTGCTGACCGAGGACGAAAAGGAGCTCGGCGTGTGCCTCGTCGACATCGGCGGTGGCACGAGCGATATCGCCGTATTCCGCGAAGGCGCGATCCGCCACACGGCCGTGGTCCCAATCGCCGGAGACCAGATCACCAACGACATCGCGATGGCCTTGCGCACGCCCACCGCGGAGGCCGAAGAACTCAAGGTCCGCCACGGCTGCGCGCTCAGGCAGCTTGCGGAGGCCGGCCAGATGATCGAGGTCGCGGGCGTGGGCGACCGCCCGCCGCGGATGCTTTCGCGTCAGACGCTCGCAGAAGTCGTCGAGCCCCGCGTCGAAGAACTCTACTCGCTCATTCAACAGGTGCTACGCGATTCCGGTTACGAGGAACTGCTTTCCTCCGGGGTCGTTCTGACGGGAGGCTCCGCCGTGATGCAGGGCATGGTGGAGCTGGGAGAGGAGATTTTTCACATGCCGGTGCGGCTGGGCATTCCCCGCTACACGGGCTCCCTGTCGGATGTGGTCCGCAGCCCGCGCTACGCCACCGGCGTCGGCTTGTTGCTCGAGGGCGTGGTGCAGACGCAGCGTGGGCTCATCGCCCGGCAGGGTGGATCTGTGAAGCACGTCGCAAAGAGGATGCGCCAATGGTTTCAACGGAATTTTTAGCCTGGCAAGCGTTTTTTTTCTTCACCCCGGAAGGAGGTCAGCATGTTTGAAGTCGTCGAAAACACAGCGAGCGGCACCGTGATCAAGGTGATCGGTGTCGGTGGCGCGGGCGGCAATGCCGTCGATCACATGATCCGAAACGGCGTGGCCGGCGTCGAATTCATCACCGCCAATACTGACGGACAGGCGCTGTCGCGCACCCAGGCAAAGAGCCAGATCCAACTCGGGTCGACAGGACTCGGCGCGGGCGCCAAGCCGGAAGCCGGGCGCGCCGCGGCGCTCGAGGCTCGCGACCAAATAGCCGATGCCCTGCGCGGCTCGCACATGGCCTTCATCACCGCTGGAATGGGCGGCGGCACCGGCACCGGCGCGGCACCCGTGGTTGCGGAGGTTGCCAAGGAAATGGGAATCCTCACTGTCGCGGTCGTGACCAAACCCTTCTCGTTCGAAGGCGTGCGCCGGATGCAGGCCGCAGAGACAGGCATCGACGAGCTGTCCCAGCATGTCGACTCCGTCATCGTGATCCTCAACGAGAAACTCGAGGAAGTACTCGGCGACGACGTGTCGATGGAGGAGGCGTTTTCGGCAGCTGACAGCGTGCTGAAAAACGCTGTCGCGGGCATTTCCGAAATCATCAACGTTCCCGGCCTGATCAACGTGGACTTCCAGGACGTCCGGACCGTGATGGCCGAGCAGGGGATGGCGATGATGGGTTCGGCGGCTGCCTCCGGCGTCGATCGAGCGCGCATCGCCGCCGAGCAGGCAGTGGCTTGCCCCTTGCTCGAAGGCGTCAATCTGTCGGGCGCGCGCGGTGTGGTGGTGAACATCACGGCCAACAAATCGAGCCTAAAGCTGCGCGAGACCAAGGAGGTGATGAACACCATCCGCGGTTTCGCTGCAGACGACGCGACCATCATCTTCGGCGCTGTCTATGACGATCCCATGGGCGAGGAGCTGCGGGTCACCGTGATTGCGACGGGCCTAGGCCAGCCGCTGGTGGCGCGTCAGTCCAGGCCGAAGCTGGTGCAAAAGACCGGGACCGACAACCGACCTGTTGCAGGTGTGGATTATCGCGTGCTCGACGAGATGCCGGCGGTGATCCGCAAGAACCGCGCCTCCACGATAGAAGCGCTGCAGAACAGCGGAGTCGACAAGTACGACATCCCGGCCTTCCTGCGCAAGCAAGCCGACTAGGAGATATCACATGAGCACAGCCAAGAGACCGGGCATGCCGCGCTATTTGCGCAAGCCCATAATCGTCAGAACGAGCGTGCGATTACCCATTCGAACGGCGCCGGTGCTGATCCGCACCGTCGCTTTCGTCCCTGCGTACCTGCGTAAGCGACCGCATTGAATGCGCAAACGGCGTGGGCCCACCGGAATTCCGGGTCGGTGAGCCCGCGCACTATGCTAAAATCCCGTGCTTTCAAGTGGCTACGGCAATTGCTGCAACGACGCAAATGTTCAAGCAGCGCACTCTCAAATCCGTGATCCGCGCGACCGGCGTCGGTCTGCACACCGGCGAGAAAGTCGCCGTGACGCTGCGACCGGCTTCGCCCGACGTGGGCATCGTGTTCCGGCGCATCGATTTGCCCGTGCCGATCGACATCCCAGCCGATGCCTTCAAGATCACCGACACGCGTCTTTGCAGCGCACTGGAAGCAAACGGGGCAAAAGTGGCGACGGTTGAGCATATCATGTCGGCATTCGCGGGGCTCGGCATCGACAACGCCTACGTCGATCTCACCGGGTCGGAAGTTCCGATCATGGACGGTAGCGCCGCGCCTTTCGTGTTTCTCATCCAGTCTGCGGGCATCGAGCAGCAACCTGCCCCCAAGCGTTTTTTCAGAATCAAGAGCACAGTCGAAGTGACAGACGGCGACAAGTGGGCGCGCTTCGAGCCGTTCGAGGGTTTCAAACTTTCGTTTTCGATCGAGTTCGACCACCCCGCTTTCGAGCGCTCGGCGCAGGCGGCCCACGTCGATTTTGCCGATACGTCCTACGTCAAGGAAGTCGCCCGAGCGCGCACCTTTGGTTTCATACAGGACGTGGAGGCGTTGCGCGATTCCGGTCTCGCTCTGGGCGGGAGCCTCGAAAACGCAGTCGTGGTAGACGAGTACCGCGTGCTGAACGCCGAGGGACTGCGCTACAGCGACGAGTTCGTCAAGCACAAGCTGCTCGACGCAATCGGCGATCTATACCTGATCGGGCACCCGCTGATCGGCTATTTTTCGGCCCATAAATCCGGCCATGCCCTGAACAACCGTTTGCTGCGGGAGACGCTTGCTTCCAACGACGCTGTGGAATGCGTGACTTTCGAGCGCGAAGAGGACGCACCGGCTGCCCTGTCCCGGTTGTTCGCCCTGCCTGCCGGTTGAGCGGAGTGTCGCGGGCCTGATGCTCGCTCTGCGCATTGCTGCAATTCTCGCGGTGCTCGCCACCGCGGCCGGAATAATCCTGTATCTACTAACCCGCGACAGGAAGTATCTGCGCTTCGGGTTTCAGGTATTCAAATACGCGGTCATCTTCGCCCTGCTGGTCTTCGGCCTTCTGATGCTCGAGCGTGCAATTGTGCTCGTCTAGGCAGGTACTTACTTGCGGTGTCGCGCCGCGATATTCGCGAGAGTAATTTTCAATTCTGAATCAGGGAGTTGCTCACAGAGCTGGGCTAAGCCGTCCGCGGCTTCGACACTCATTTTCGCCGACTTTTCAACAACTTGAAGGTCGGAAGCCAGGGGTTGCACGCACACCTCCAATCCGGTAACCTCCATCGCTCGCTTCGAAAGCTGCTCCAATAATGTCGGGAGCATAAGTTTCAGTTTGGCGGCGATCGCGCCGTTGGCAGCAAAAATAACGACTTTTCCCTGCTTGAAGTTTGCGATCGAGCAGCATCGTGCGAGGGATTCCGGCAGCACCGCAGCGAGAATCTCGCGTAACTCGATCAAGCGCCGCGCCTGCGGCATGAGCGGAGCGATGCCGTCGGGCTGGTTCAAGAAGGCGTAGGGGTTCTTCATAGGCGTACGCGTACGACGTTACGTTAGTTATAGAGTGCGGCCCCAGGAGAGGGCAGCATGCATATTATTCTTGTCTCGAGCAAGTTGGCGAAGTCGAGGTCCTGGACCCTGACCAACCGACACCTGATCGCTGGCGCCTTGCTCATGGCGGTCCTCTTATTTAGCCTCACGCTCGCGCTGTTCTGGATCACGGTACGCCACGCCACCGAATTCAAGCTTCCGCTGCTCGATTCGCTGGTCTCGTCGGCGCAGGAAGCCCAGCGGCGCAAGACGGAAGAATTCCTGCGGGAAAACCTGAACGCGATGGCGGTGAAGCTCGGGCAGATGCAGGCCCAGCTCATGCGCCTGGACGCGCTTGGCGAGCGCCTGTCGACCCTTGCCGGGCTCAAGCCCGGGGAATTCCGCTTTAACGAGGCGCCCGGCCGAGGCGGCGCGCTGTCGAGCATTCCTCCCAAGGATCTCTCGATGGCGGAGTTCAACCGGCAGCTCGATCAGCTCTCCAGACAGATGGAAAACCGCAGCGACTCCCTCGGGATCCTCGAGTCGCAGCTGTTCGACGCCAAGGTGAAGAAGAAGCTCATGCCGACCATCCCTCCAGTGGACGCGGCCTATAGCGCGTCCAGCTACGGCTGGCGCATCGATCCGTTCAACGGCATGCTCGCCATGCACGAGGGCGTGGATTTCCCGGTGGATATCGGGACCCCCGTTTTCGCGGCGGCGGGCGGCGTGGTGATCTACTCGGGACCGCATCCACAGTACGGGTTTCTGGTTGAGATCGACCACGGCAACGATTTCACGACCCGCTACGCTCATTGCTCGAGAGTCCTGGTCAGGGAAGGCGAGGTAGTTCAGCGCGGAAGCAAGATCGCCGAATCCGGATCAACTGGCCGCGCCACCGGCCCGCACCTTCACTTTGAAGTCCGCTACCGCAGCGTAGCGCAGAACCCGATCCGATTCCTTCAGGCCACGGCGCGCTAGGCGGCAACTCGGCCGCGCCCAAGCACTGGAAATCCCAATCGCGCGGTTTCCCGCGCGCTCCCGTTGCCGTCTAGTCGCGGGGAGCAGCCGCTCCGGCGTGATAAACTTCGAACCTTTGCACTCCACGGCAGTCATTCCTCGATGATTTCCCGCGTACTGAAGGCGGTGTTCGGCAGCCGCAATGATCGGCTGCTCAAGCACTACGGCAGGTCGGTGCGTTCGATCAACGATCTCGAGCCTTCGATGGCGGCCCTCCCGGATCACGGCCTGGGAGCCAAAACGATCGAGCTTAGGGAGCGTTTCGCAAAAAGGGTCCAGGGCGTTCCCGAAGAGGAACGCGACGCGGCGGAAAAAGCGGCGCTCCTCGAACTCCTCCCGGAGTCCTTCGCCGTGGTTCGCGAGGCGGCGAAGCGCGTGCTCAACATGCGCCATTTCGACGTGCAGCTGATCGGTGGCATGGTCCTGCACGACGGGAAGATCTCGGAGATGCGCACCGGCGAAGGCAAGACGCTGGTTGCAACCTTGCCCGCGTACCTCAACGCGCTCTCTAGCCGCGGCGTGCACATCGTCACTGTCAACGACTACCTCGCGAGCCGCGACGCAGAGTGGATGGGGAAAGTCTACAAATTCCTCGGGCTGTCGGTAGGGGTGATTCTGACCCAGATGCCGCACGCCGAAAAGCAATCTGCCTACGCCGCCGACATCACCTACGGCACCAACAACGAATTCGGCTTCGACTACCTGCGCGACAACATGGCGATGCAGATGGGCGACCGCTTCCAGCGCAAGCTGAACTACGCGATCGTCGACGAAGTCGACTCGATCCTGATCGACGAGGCGCGTACGCCGCTCATCATTTCCGGGCGGGCCGAGGACCGCACCGAGATCTACCAGCGCATGGACAAGGTGGCGCCGATGCTCAAGCGCCAGGAGAAGGAAGGCGCGCCAGGCGATTTCCACGTCGACGAGAAAAACCACACGGTACTGCTCTCCGAAGACGGGCACGAGCACGCCGAGGCGCTCCTCGGCCGCGCGGGGCTACTGCCCGAAGGGCGCAGTCTCTACGAACCTGCGTACGTCAACCTCATGCATCACTTGAACGCGGCGCTCAGAGCGCACAACCTTTTCTTTCGCGACCGGCATTACGTAGTCCAGGACGGCGAGGTAATCATCGTCGACGAGTTTACCGGCCGGCTCATGCCGGGGCGGCGGTGGTCCGATGGACTGCACCAGGCGATCGAGGCGAAGGAGAACGTGTCGATCCAGAGCGAGAACCAGACCCTGGCGTCGATCACGTTCCAAAATTACTTCCGCATGTACCGCAAGCTTGCGGGGATGACCGGAACGGCCGATACCGAGGCCTACGAATTCCAGGAGATCTACGGGCTTGAGGTCGTCGTCGTCCCGACGCACATGCCGATGATCCGCGCCGACCGCAACGACCAGGTCTTTCGCACCGTAGCGGAAAAATACAAAGCGATCATCGGCGATATCAAGGACTGCTACGGGCGCGGCCAGCCGGTCCTGGTTGGCACGACCTCGATCGAGAATTCCGAGCTCATCTCGGGAATGCTGGAGAAGGACAAGTTGGCGCACCAGGTCCTGAACGCGAAGCAACACGCACGCGAGGCGGAGATCGTCGCCCAGGCCGGGCGTCCAAAGGTGATCACGATCGCGACCAACATGGCGGGCCGAGGCACGGACATCGTCTTGGGCGGCAACGTCGAGAAGCAGATCGATCTCGTGCGAGAGAAGGACGATCTCGATGCCGCCGAGAAGGAGCGCCGCATCAGCGAGCTGCGTCATGAGTGGCAGGACCTGCACAACCGTGTCATCGCGGCGGGCGGCCTGCACATCATTGGAACCGAGAGGCACGAAGCCCGGCGCATCGACAATCAGCTGCGCGGCCGCTCCGGCCGCCAAGGCGATCCGGGCTCCTCGCGTTTTTTCCTTTCGCTGGAGGACCCACTGCTGCGGATCTTCGCCGGAGAGCGGGTCAACGCCATCATGCAGCGCCTCGGGATGCCCGAGGGCGAGCCGATCGAGCACGGTCTGGTCACACGATCGATCGAGAGCGCGCAGCGCAAGGTCGAGGCGCACAACTTCGACATCCGCAAGCAACTGCTGGAATACGACAATGTCGCGAACGACCAGCGTCGCGAAATCTATCAGTTGAGGAATTCAATCCTCGAATCGCAGGACGTCTCGGACCAGATCGCGGCGCTGCGCGAGGGAGTGGTGACCGATTTCTTGCGCACCCACGTCCCTGAAGAGAGCATGGAAGAGCAGTGGGACATTCCGGGCCTTGAAAAAGTGTACGCCGCCGAGCTCCGGCTCGAGCTGCCTCTGTCGAAGTGGCTCGAGAGCGACCCGGGTATGGACGACGACGCGCTGCTCAAGCGCGCAATCGACGAGGCCCACGCGGCCTATCGCCGCAAGATGGCTGGCAATCCGCCGGAAGCCGTGCATCACGTGGAGCGCCTCATACTGCTCTCGACGCTGGACAACCACTGGCTCGAGCACCTCGCCGCGCTCGACCACCTGCGCCAGGGAATCCATCTGCGCGGTTACGCGCAGAAGAACCCGAAGCAGGAATACAAGCGCGAAGCATTCGAGCTGTTCGGGAACCTCGTGGAATCGGTCAAACTGGAAGTGACGCGCACGCTCATGACGGCCGAACTTCGAAACCCGGAGCAGGTCGAGGAGGTGGAAAAAGTTCAATTGCCCGCGATCGAAAATGTCCAGTACCAGCACGCTGGATATGAAGAGGCCCTCGCCGGAGCGGGGGCGGAAGCGGCCCCGGCGTCGAAGCCGGCGCCTTTCGTCAGGCAGATGGGCAAGATCGGCCGCAACGATCCTTGCCCGTGTGGATCGGGAAAAAAATACAAGCACTGTCACGGCAAACTGGCTTGAGCCGGCGCGGCCCGGCGGGCGGCCCGCTTCGAAGAATGGCCGGAAGAATATGGCTGTCAATTTGAGCCCTCCGCGGCCGGAGGACTTGTTGCCCGTGAGGGGCGTCAAGCTCGGCGTCGCCGAGGCCGGAATCCGCAGGGCCGGGCGCAAGGACCTGCTTCTCATGACGCTTGCGGAGGGCGCGTCCGTCTCGGGCGTGTTCACCCAGAATCGGTTCTGCGCGGCGCCGGTCCAGGTGGCAAAGGAGCACTTGGCTTCCGGGTTTCCCCGGGCACTTCTCGTCAACACCGGCAACGCCAACGCCGGTACCGGAGAGGCCGGGATTGCCGGCGCAAGGGCGAGCTGCGCCGCCGCCGCCAAGCTCGTCGGCTGCGAATCCCTCCGGGTTTTGCCGTTTTCGACGGGCGTTATCATGGAACTCCTGCCCGTGGAGCGCATCGTCGCGGGCCTGCCGACATGCGTCGCCGACCTGCGCGAGGACAACTGGGCGAGGGCGGCCGAGGCGATCATGACGACCGATACGGTGCCGAAAGCCCGGTCGCAGCGCGCGCAGCTTGGGGGGGGCGCAGTGACCGTCACCGGGATCGCGAAGGGCTCGGGCATGATCCGCCCCGACATGGCGACGTTGCTCGCGTTCGTCGCGACGGACGCCCCGGTCGCTCTAGGTGCGCTGCGCCAGCTCCTCGCCGACGCCGCGGCGCGCTCGTTCAACCGCATCAGCGTGGACGGCGATACGTCCACCAACGATTCCTTCGTCCTCATTGCAACCGGCGCGAGCGGCGGGACGATGATCGACGACCCGAGCCATCCCGGATTCGCGCCGTTGCGGGAAGCGGTGCTCGAGGTAGCGCAGGGGCTCGCGCAGGCGATCGTGCGCGACGGCGAAGGCGCGACCAAATTCATCACGGTCCGCGTGGAAAAAGGCCGGACCGAAACCGAATGTGCGAACGTCGCCTATTCGATCGCGCACTCGCCGCTCGTGAAGACCGCGTTTTCTGCATCCGATCCGAATCTGGGGCGGCTGCTCGCCGCGATCGGCAACGCCGGCGTGCGCGATCTCGAAGTCGGCCGCGTCGAGCTTTACCTCGACGAGGTGCTGGTGTCGAAAGATGGAGGCCGCGCTCCGGATTACCGCGAGGAGGACGGGAAGCGCGTCATGGCAAAAAGCGAGATCACGGTTCGCGTCGTGCTCAACCGCGGGCTTGCGACCACCACGGTGTGGACCTGCGACCTTTCGCACGATTACGTTACCATCAACGCCCAGTACAGGACCTAGGACGAGCCATGTCCGAGCTCGAACGACTGATCAAGCGCGGCGAAGCCTTGCTCGAGCGCGTGGAAACGCTGCTCCCGCCGGCATCGCGCCCCGTGGACTGGCAGGCGAGCGTAGCTTTTCGCTGGCGCAAGACCTCGCGCCGCGGCTTCATCCAGCCGGTTGCGAATCTGCACCGCATCCGCCTGTCCGACCTGCACGGAGTCGACAGCCAGAAGGCGCTGATCGAGCAGAACACGCGCCAGTTCGTCGAAGGCCGAACGGCCAACAACGCGCTCCTGACCGGGGCGCGCGGCACGGGAAAGTCCTCGCTCGTCAAGGCCGTGCTCGAGAAATTCCACCCCCAAGGCCTGCGCCTCATCGAAGTGGAAAAGCACGATCTCATCGATCTCCCCGATATCGTCGATCAGGTGGCCGGGCGGTCAGAGCGGTTTATCCTGTTCTGCGACGACTTGTCGTTCGAGCTCTCGGAGGCCGCGGGCTACAAGGCGCTCAAGGTCGTGCTCGACGGTTCGATCGCAGCGACTTCCGAGAATCTCCTCATCTACGCGACGTCGAATCGGCGTCATCTTATGCCCGAGTACATGCAGGAAAATCTCGAGACCAGGCACCTCGGCGATGAGATTCATCCCGCCGAAACGGTGGAGGAGAAAATCTCGCTTTCCGAGCGCTTCGGATTGTGGGTCTCCTTCTACCCGTTCGACCAGGACGCCTACCTGGACATCGCGGGACACTGGCTGCGCGAGCTCGGGTGCAGCGAAGCCGAGATCCCCAAGGCACGGGCAGAAGCGCTGCAGTGGGCTTTGCTGCGCGGATCGCGCAGCGGCCGCGTGGCGTGGCAGTTCGCGCGCGACTACGCCGGGCGCAACGCCGGCGACGCGAAGGCAAGACGCTAGCAGGTGTCCACGAAGTCGGCCCCGGTGGGCGTCGCCGTGGCGGTGCTGATCCGTTCCGACGGCGCCGTGCTTCTCGCTCAGCGTCCCGAAACCAAGGTCTACTCGGGCTACTGGGAATTTCCCGGAGGCAAGATCGAGCCGGGCGAGCCGGTCCCCGACGCGCTCAGGCGCGAGGTCCGCGAGGAGCTCGGCGTCGAGGTCGAGCGCGCTTATCCCTGGATCACCCGGGTCTTCGCCTATCCGCATGCCACGGTGCGCCTGCATTTCTACAGGGTCCAGGCGTGGCGCGGCGAGCCGCGCGCGGTCGAACACCAGGCCATCGCCTGGCAGCGTCCCGATGCGATCGAGCTCGAGCCGCTCCTGCCCGCCAACGCCCCGGTGATACGCAGCTTGCTGCTGCCCTCCGAGTACGCCATCACGCACGCCGGCGCGCTCGGTGTCGAGCTGTTTCTCTCGAAGCTCGAGGCGAGGCTGCGGGGCGGCCTCAAGCTCGTCCAGATACGCGAAAAAACCCTCGCGCCCCCGGTCGTGGCGGAGTTCGCGCGACGCGTGACCGCCCTAGCCCGCGCTCACGGTGCGAAAATCCTCGTCAACTCGGATGCCGACCTCGCGCGCAAAATCGGCGCCGACGGCGTGCATCTCACCGCCGAGCAATTGCGCGGTGCCTCAAACCGACCGGATCTCCCTTGGTGCGGCGCCTCATGCCACTCGAGCGAGGAGCTGCGCAGAGCCGAAGCGCTCGGCGCGGATTTTGTCGTGCTCGGCCCAGTGCGCCCGACACCTTCACACTCGGACGTTGCGCCGCTCGGGTGGGAAAGATTCCGGGAGGTCGCGAAGGACGCTGCGGTGCCGGTCTACGCGCTGGGCGGGATCGCCCCTAGCGATCTTGAGCGAGCTTCGAGCTACGGCGCACACGGTATCGCCATGGTGCGCGGCAGCTGGGGAATCGGGGTACAACCCCAGAGCACTTCCGGATGATCCGGGCTCTTCGTTGTCTTCCTCCACACATGGAGATACCCTACGAATCGCTGGCGGAGGCGCTCGTTTGTTTGGGACCCGTCACGCGCGAGCGCCGTACAGATAGGATGCAGGGTAGGATCAATCCCTGGTTCCTGATCCTTCATCCTGCTCTTCATCCGGCGCATCCTTGCTCTCCTCCACCGGAACCCGGAACTTTTCCATCGCCCAATCACCGAGATCGATCAGCTTGCAGCGTTCGGAACAGAACGGCCGGTAGCGGTTCTCGGGCGACCACGCCACCTGTGCGCCGCAGCGCGGGCAGTTCACGAAGCGCGCCTTGGCCACGGTTTTACAGATTGCAGAAAGTCAGCTCGAACTCGACGTCCGCCTCGCATACCCGTGTGCCGAAAGTGCTGAAGCGGACGTTCAGCGCGTAGCGGTTTGCGCTGATCTCGGGGATGAACTGCGATTCGCGCGGCAGCCGGATGCGCACCATCTGCGACATCTTGCCGCCCAACATTTGCGAAAAAGCGGCGCGCTGTGCGACGTGCTTCACGGGCTTTCCGCCTTCGCGCAGCAGTTTCAGCACGATGGATGACGCATCGCGGATCGGCAGCAAAGGGGAGATCCAGGTGCCGAGATCGGTTCCGCGCCTGGCCTCTTCGCGGTGCAACCAGAAATGGTAGGAGGGAAGGTCGAATTCGCAAACCCCGCCGGGGATCCCGCTGCGCTGCTTGATCGACATCAGCCAATCGTTCTCGCGAAGGTACTGACCGATCTTGCCAGTCATCGCGAAGAGCGCCGCGCTCGAGCGCTCGATGTCGGAGATGACCTGCTGGAGCACGCCTTCCGCGATTTGGGGGTTGTTGCGAAACCCGAGCAGGATCTGTTTCTGCCGTTCGAGCTCCTGCAGCAGATCCGACTTGAGCTCGGCGCGACCGGCGACTTCTAGGATCTCAAACAGCGTCATCAGGGCGGCGTGGTGCGCGCGCGGGTCTTCCTCGGTTACAAAGTGATTGGCGCGCTCGAACAGGTCTTCCAGACGCAGCAGGGTCCGGATTCGTTCGTTGAGTGGATACTCGTAGGTGATCACCTTGACACCCGCAGCCGGGAGGGTAGGCGATTGATCCCGGGGAGCCTCGCCGGATTCTCCCCGATCCGCCGCGAATTGACAACGGGCGTGCGCTATGACGTTGTCCTGGACAGCGCGGCCAGCGTGAGATATTTCTCATTCAGATTCGACACCTGGCGTTCGAGCGCCTCGGGTGTTCCGCTGTTGTCGATCACGTCGTCGGCTTGGGCGAGACGCTGCTCGCGCGTCGCCTGCGCGGCAAGGATGGCCCGCACTTCGGTCTCCGATACGCGGCTTCGCCGCATGGCCCGCTCGATCTGCTGCGCCTCGGGACAATCGACCACGAGCACTCGCGCAAAGCGCGATCGGTCGACGCCGCTCTCTACCAGGAGCGGGGCCACGAGAATTGCGTAGGGGCTCTGCGCGCTCGCGCGACGGCGAGCGCTTTCCTTGCGTATGAGCGGATGCAGGATTGCCTCGAGTTTTTTTCTCGCCGCCGCATCGCCGAACACGAGCTTGCGCATCGCGGTACGATCGAGTGCGCCGTCCGCGCCGATCAAGCTTGCGCCGAACGCAGCGCGTATCGCCTCGATCGCCTCGCCCCCCGGGCGCGTGAGCTCGTGAGCGATCTCGTCGGTGTCGATCACGGCAACCCCGCGTTTGGCGAACAGCCCGGCGACCACGCTCTTGCCGCTGCCGATGCCGCCCGTCAGTCCGACCGTGTACGGATTCACATGAACTGGTTGAGGTATTGGCGGGTGATCTGGGGTCCCCAGAACAGGGCGAAGATCCCGGCGGCGCCCAAATAGGGCCCGAAGGGAATCGGCACGCTGCGGCCGTGCCGGAGAAAAACCATGAGGACGATTCCCACGGCTGCCCCGATGAAGGACGACAGCAGGATCGTGAGGGGCAAGGCCTGCCACCCGCACCATGCGCCGATGGCGGCGAGCAGCTTGAAGTCGCCGAATCCCATCCCCTCCTTGCCCGTCACGAGCTTGAACACCCAGTACACGCTCCAAAGAGCGAGATATCCCGCGGCCGCGCCGATCACCGCGGAACGCAGGTCGGTGAAGACGCCGCCTGCATTGACGAGCAGTCCCAGCCACAGGAGCGGCAGCGTGATCGAATCGGGCAATAGCTGGGTATCGAAATCGATGAAGCTCGCGGCGACGATGCACCACAAGAACACCATCGCGGCGAATGCGGCGACGCCGAAGCCGAAGTGCGCCGCCGACCAGGCCGCGCCGGCGCCTCCGAGGAGCTCGACCAGCGGGTAGCGCGGGCTGATGCGCGTTTTGCACGCCGAGCAGCGTCCGCGCAGCATCACCCAGGAAACGAGCGGGATGTTTTCCACCGCTGCGACAGTGTGGCCGCACGCCGGGCAGCGCGAGCGCGGAACGAAAAGATTGAACCTTTCCGCCGGCGCGATGGCCTCGCCGCGCAAGTCCGCGCATTCCTCCTGCCAACCGCGCTCCATCATCTTCGGCAAGCGATGAATGACCACGTTCAGAAACGAGCCGACCACGAGCCCGAACACCAGGCACAGCCACGGGAACACCGTCGGATGGGCGGCCGCTTTGAGAATATCGCTCATCGGATCAAATAAAAAGGGTTACGGCTGGACCGTAACCCCCTCGCCCAGGTGCGCGATGGGAATAATGCTAGACCGCTTGGCCGATCTTGAAGATCGGCAGGTACATCGCGATCACCATGCCGCCGATCAGCACGCCGAGGACCACCATGATCATCGGTTCCATCAGACTGGTGAGCGCGTCGACCGCGTCGTCGACCTCCGCCTCGAAGAAGTCCGCGACTTTGCCGAGCATGGCATCGAGCGCGCCGGACTCCTCCCCGATCGACACCATCTGCACGACCATGTTGGGGAAGACGTTGGATTCCTGCATCGAGGCGGTCAGGCTAGTCCCGGTGCTAACCTTCCTCTGGATTTCCTTGGTGGCCACCGCGTAGACGTAATTTCCGGAAGCGCCGCCGACCGAGTCGAGCGCCTCGACCAGAGGCACGCCCGCCGCGAACATGATGGAGAGCGTCCGGGTCCAGCGTGCAATGGTGGATTTCTTGATGAGGTCGCCGAAAACCGGCACTTTGAGCATCAGCCGATCCATGTACACCTGAACCGGCACGGAGCGCTTCCACAGCTCGAAAAACCCCCATACGCCCCCGATGACGGCGGGGAAGATGATGTACCAGTAATTGACGAAAAAGTTCGAGATCCCCATGACGACCAAGGTCGGGGCGGGGAGATCGGCGCCGAAGCTGGTGAAGACCTCCTTGAACGCGGGAATCACGAAAATCATGATAACCGCGGTGATGATGAAGGCAACGACAACGATTGCGATCGGATAGAACAGGGCCGACTTGATCTTCGATTTGATGCCGAGGATTTTTTCCTTGTAGGTCGCAAGGCGTTCCAGAAGGGTTTCGAGAATCCCGGCCTGCTCGCCGGCCGCAACGAGGTTGCAGTACAGGGCGTCGAAGTGAAGCGGGTACTTCCGGAATGCCGAGGCGAGCGAGGACCCTGTCTCCACGTCGGTCTTGATCCCCATCAGCAATCTCGCCACCGCAGGGTTGGCGTGGCCTTTGCCGACGATGTCGAAGGACTGAAGGAGCGGGACGCCGGCTTTCATCATCGTCGCCATCTGGCGGGTAAAGAGGCTCACGTCCTTGTCGCTGACCTTGCCACCCCTGCCGAGGCGCTGCTTGTGGACCTTGGTGACGACGATTCCCTGGCGGCGCAGTGTGACGTTGACGAGGGCCTCGCCGCCCGCGCGCATCTGGCCTTTGATGATCTTGCCGGACTTGTCCTTGCCTTCCCAAAGGTAGGTGACTTCCTTGACTTTGGCGACTGCTGCTGCGGTTGCCATAGTGGTTTCTCCTGCTTCTTTCGCCGGTGCAGAGCCTGCGACTTCCTCCGGCGAAGCCGGGACGCTCGCGGACGGTCCCGCGATGATGCATGGGCAAAGGCTCTTTGTAAAGTCTCAAGTACTTCCCGCAATGCATTGAAGACAAGACGTAAATAGGCGGTGCGCGGACCGTGAAATACTTCCTGCGCCGCGCGACCCGCGGAGCTCTTCAGGCGGCCCGCGCGAGATCGGATACGCGCGGGCGGAAAAGCCGCACGGTCTTGATCACCCGGTCTTGGGTCTGCACGATCTCCATCGGCACGTCGGCGATCTTGAGCGCAACCCCTGCCGCGGGAATGTCCTGCAGGTGTTCCAGGATGAGACCGTTTAGGGTCTTCGGCCCATCCAGGGGCAGCGCAAGCCCGAGCTTTCGGTTCAGCTCGCGCAGCACGCTCGAGCCCTCGACCAGGGCGCTGCCGTCCTTGTCCCAGAAATAGGTCTCCGATTTCACCGGCGCAGTGGTGGTGAACTCGCCGATGATCTCCTCGATGATGTCCTCGAGGGTGACCAGCCCCTGCAGCTCCCCGTACTCGTCCACCACGAGCGCGATGCGCTGGTGGTTCTCCTGGAAATACTGCAGTTGCGCGAACGCGGGCGTGCCCACCGGGACGAAATAGGGCTCCGCCAGCAGTCCGGCGAGCGCCTTCCGGTCGAAGTCTTCCGAGCGCACGAGGTACATCGCCTTGCGCAGATGCAGGATACCCGCGAGGTTGCCGAGCTCGCCCCGGTAGGCGGGGAGCCGCGTGTGATACGCCGTGGTGAGCTGCGCGAGGATGGTTTCGTTCGACGCTTCGAGGTCGATCGCCTCGATCTGCGCGCGCGGCGTCATCACGTCCTCGACGGTGATCGCTTCGAGGTCGAACAGGTTGACGAGAATGCTCTGGTGCTTCTTCGGCATGAACTGACCGGATTCCAGCACGAGCAGGCGCAGCTCCTCCATCGTCATCCTCTGCGAGTGGGTGCCGCTCTTCGAGTGCACGCGGAACACGTAGAGCAGCGGGGCGACGAACAGGTTCACGAACCAGACGACCGGGTAGAGGATCCTGAGCAGCGGCTTGAGCACATAGCTCGCGAGGGGCGCGATGCGTTCGGCGTAGGCCGCACCGATGACTTTGGGCGTGACCTCGGAGAAGACGAGAATCAGGAAGGTGATCACCAGGGTGGCAGCCATCATCACGTACTTGTCGTCCCCGAATAGCTCGATGCCGATGACGGTGACGAGCGACGCGGCTGCGGCGTTCACCAGATTATTGCCGAGCAGGATGACCCCGAGGAGCTTGTCGGTCTTCGCGAGCAGCTCGGCGGCGTACTGGGCGCCCCGGTTCCCCATGCGAACGAGCGCCTTCAGCCGATAGCGGTTGACCGCCATCATGCTGGTTTCGGCGATGGAGAAAAGACCTGAGATTACGAGCAGGACGGCGAGCGCGACGAACTGCACCGCCAACCGAATGTCGTCCAAAGCGGGCGCCCAGGGACAGAAAGGGAGCGGAGTATAGCCTAGACGAGACCGCGCCGCAGGATCACTTCGAGCACGAAGCGGCTGCCGACATAGGCGAGCAGCAGCGCGACAAAACCGACGAGCGTCCAGCGCAGCGCGACCCGTCCCCGCCAGCCGTAGAGATAGCGCCCGGCGAGGAGCGCCGCGAAAATGAGCCAGGAAGCCACGGCGAACACCGTCTTGTGGTCGAATTTCATCGCGCGGCCGAAGAGCGTTTCCGAGAACGCGATTCCGGTGGCGAGCGTCAGCGTGAGGAACACGAATCCCGCGAGGATGATCTGGAAAAGCAGCCTTTCCATCGTCAGCAGGGGCGGCAGCGCGGCGAGCGGCCCGACGAGCGCTCCGCCGTGCAGCCGGCGCTCCATCAGCGTCATCAAGAGCGCGTGCAGCGCCGCGATCGTGAACATGCCGTAGGCGACCATCGCGAGCGCGAGGTGCAGCCTGAATTCGGTCGAATGCGTGTACGGCGCACCCGCAAGCCCCGGGAAGAGCGCCGGCAGCGGCGCGCAAACGGCGGCCAGCGCGAGGATCGGCGCCTGCATGCCTTCGAGCTCGAGGAACCGGCTCTCGATCCAGTAGATCAGCACCGCGAGCCACAGCATCACCGAGAGCGCCTGCCCGAAACCGAAGTGCAGCTCGGACTGGGCCCACAGCATGTCGTAGACGAGCCAGGTATGCAGCGCGAACGGCGCGAGGATCGCTGCCCGCTCCAGGCGCGCGAGCCGCGGCGCGCTCGCGCCGCGCCAGCGCGTGCGCCAGAAATGAAAAGCGAGGATGGCGTAGAAGAGCGACGCGGCAGCGTAGAGTAGAATCGCCGGCATCCTCGCAGTTTACACCGACGCCACGCCCTCCCGTGCTTGAGAACCTGAGCGAGCGCCTGTCCCGGATCGCGAAGACGATCCGCGGCGAAGCGCGCCTCACCGAGGCGAACATCCAGGAGGCGCTGCGCGAAGTGCGCATGGCCCTTCTCGAGGCGGACGTGGCGCTTCCCGTGGTGAAAGCCTTCATCGAGCGCGTGCGCGAGGCGGCACTGGGAGCGGAAGTCGTCGGTAGCCTCACCCCCGGCCAGGCGCTGGTGGGCGTGGTGCACCGCGAGCTGACCGCGCTCATGGGCGGGGAGGACGCCGCGCTCGATCTCGCGGTGACGCCGCCCGCGGTCGTGCTGCTGGCCGGCCTGCAGGGCTCGGGCAAGACGACCACCGCCGCGAAGCTCGCGAAAATGCTCGCGGCGGAACGCCAGAAAAAGCCGCTCCTCGTCTCCTGCGACGTCTACCGGCCCGCGGCGATCGAGCAGCTGAGGACGCTCGCGGGCCAGATCGGAGTCGATTTCTTTCCTTCGGCGATCGGGCAGAAGCCGATGGCTATCGCGCTCGCCGCTCTCGATCACGCGAAGAAGCATTACCACGATGTGCTGCTCGTCGACACGGCGGGACGCCTGGCGATCGACGCGACCATGATGCAGGAGATCGCCGGTCTGCACGCTGCCTTGAAGCCCGTCGAAACGCTCTTCATCGTCGATTCGATGCAGGGTCAGGACTCGGTGAAGGTCGCAAAGGCTTTCGGAGACGCGCTGCCGCTCACCGGGATCGTCCTCACCAAGCTCGACGGCGATGCGCGCGGCGGCGCGGCGCTCTCGGTGCGGCAGGTCACCGGGAAGCCGATCAAGTTCGCGGGGGTGAGCGAGAAGCCCGACGGCCTGGAGCTCTTTCACCCCGAGCGCATGGCCTCGCGCATCCTCGGCATGGGCGACGTGCTCTCGCTGGTCGAAGAGGCGAGAAAGACGGTCGATCTCGACGAGGCGAAAAAATTCGCCGAGAAGCTGAAAAAGGGCAAGGGCTTCAACCTGGAGGACTTCAAGCAGCAGATCGGCCAAATGCGCAAAATGGGCGGGATCTCATCCATGATCGACAAGCTGCCCGCGCAGTTCGCCCAAGCCGCGCAATCCTCGCAGATGGACGAAAAGCAGCTGCGTCGCGTAGAGGGCATCATCGATTCGATGACGCCTGCGGAGCGGATGCGGCCAGAGATCCTCAAGGCTTCGCGCAAGCGCCGCATCGCCGCGGGTGCGGGCGTGCCGGTGCAGGAAGTCAATCGCTTGCTGAATCAGTTCGAGCAGATGCAGGAGATGATGAAGCGGATACAGAAGGGGGGGCTTGCGAAGATGATGCGCGGCATGAAAGGCTTCATGCCGGGGACGAGGTGAGCATAGCTATCATTTTCAACTATTCCCCATTTGTAATCTAATCAGCTCATGGGAGTGCACATGTCGTCTCGCTTTCCCGCACGTTTGAACATCGACGAATTCGCGACCGTGAATCGGCGCGGGTTACTGCGCGCGCTCGGTGCCGCGGCCCTCCTTACTTCGACGGGAGGCTTCTTTGCGCGATCTCTCTGGGGAAACCCGGTATTCGCGACCTACCCGTTCCCATTGGGCGTGGCCTCCGGCGACCCGGCGACGGACGGCTTTGTGATCTGGACCAAGATCGCGCCGAAGCCGTTGGAGCGCGGCGGCGGCATGCCGAAGAAGGCGGTCGAGGTCGAGTGGGTGGTCGCGGCGGATCCGCAGATGGGCAAGCTCGTGCGTAGCGGAAAGGCGATCGCGCCCCCAGAGCTCGGGCACTCGGTCCATGTCGAGGTCGGTGGGCTCGAGTCGGCGCGGGAGTACTACTACCGGTTCACGGTCGGCGGCGAGCGCAGCGGCATCGGGCGGGCGCGCACCCTGCCGCCTACCGGCCTGGCGTTGCCGCGGCTGCGCTTCGCGGCCGCCGGGTGCCAGCGCTACGAAGACGGCTACTTCACCGCATACCGGAACATCGCGGCCGAGCGCTTCGACTTCGTGTTCCACTACGGTGACTACATCTACGAGGGGCCCGTGCTACGCCCGAACGAGCGCAAGCTGCCCGTCGTGCGCGTCATGCCTGGCGATCCGGACGAGTGCTACACGTTGGACGACTACCGGCATCGCTACAGTCTGCATCAGCTCGACGCGGACCTGCAGGCCGCGCACGCGTCCGCTCCGTTCGTTATGAGCTACGACGATCACGAGGTCGAGAACGACTGGGCCGGCGACACGAACGAAAAGAAAGCGCCCCCGGAGCTCTTCGTGCTGCGCCGCGCCGCGGCGTTCCAGGCGTGGTACGAGCATCTGCCGCTGCGGCGCGCGCAGTTGCCGCGCGGACCGGACATCCTGGCGTACCGCCGCTTCGCGGTGGGCGATCTCCTCTCCATGAACGTGCTCGATACGCGACTCTTCCGTTCCCCGCAGGCGTGTGCCGACGGACCTCGGCAGCAGGCGAACTGCGCCGAGGCCCTGGAGGGGAACCGGACCATGCTCGGCGCAACGCAGGAGCGCTGGCTCTACGACGGGTTCAGGAGCTCGAAGGCGCACTGGAACCTGCTCGCGCAGCAAGTCATCGTCGCGCGCAACGACCGCGATCCCGATCCGAACGTCTTCGTCCCCAGCCTCGACAAGTGGGACGGTGCCGTGGCCGCGCGCGACCGGCTGTTCGCCGCGGTCGAGGCGGCGAAGCTCCGGAATCTGGTCGTCGTCACCGGCGACGTTCACCAGAACTGGGCGGCGGAGCTGAAGAAGAATTTCGCCGACGAGAAATCTGCGACGCTCGGCGTCGAGTTCGTGGCGACGTCGGTTTCCTCGCTCGGCGACGGCTTCGACATCAACGATCGCTTCAAGGCGCTGATGCAGCAGGACCCGCACCTGAAGTTCTTCAACGGCCAGCGCGGCTACGTTCGCCACACCGTGACGCCGCAGCGCTGGCAGGCCGATTACCAGGTGCTCGACAAGGTCAGCGTACGCGATGGCCGCCTGTCGACGCGCAAGAGCTTCGTGGTCGAGAATGGCAAGCCCGGCCTCACCGAAGCATGACTAGCCGGTATAGACTGTTGGAGGAAGGAAACGCCATGCACAGATCGATCGCTGCCGCTTTAGCCGTCTTGATGCTCGTTGGAGCCTCGGAAGCCTGGGCGCAGCAAAGAGGCCCGATCTCGAAGAAGCTGCTCGTCGGAAACTGGTCGTACGTCAGGGCGGAGTCCGTCGCCAAGGACGGCACCAGGTTTCCGCTGGTGGAGGGAACAAATCCCAAGGGCCTGCTCATCTTCGACGGCATCCGCTTCTCGCTCCAGATCATGTCGGAGTTTCCCAAGCTCGCCTCCAACGACCGCCTGAAGACGACGCCGGAGGAAAACAAGGCCGTCGCGCACGGCGTGCTCTCGTACTACGGGACCTACTCGCTCAGCGAAGGCGACGGGGTCCTGACGCTCAACATCGAGCGAAGCTCGTTCCCCAACCAGAACGGCTCGTCCTTCAAGCGAGTCGTCAAGACTCTGACCGCCGAGGACCTGGTCTACATCAATCCGTCGACGCTGGCGGGCCGAGTTAACACCAATGTGTGGAGACGGGTGAGGTAGACCCCGTTTTCCCTTGCCAAGCTCACCTAAGCTCGCGTAAAATCACGCCCTTTTCGGCTTCGGTCAAATTCGTCATGGTGGTGATTCGTCTTTCCCGCGGCGGCGCCAAGAAGCGGCCCTTTTTCAATGTGGTGGTTGCCGATTCGCGCAGGGCCGCAGGCAAGCTCTTCATCGAGCGCGTCGGGTTCTACGATCCGAAGGCGCCCGAGGGCCGCGAGTCGCTGCGCTTCGCCACCGACCGCCTGACGTACTGGCGCGGCAAGGGCGCGCAGTTGAGCCCGACGGTGGCTCGACTTCTGAAGGGCTACAAGGCGCCGGCTGAAGCCGCGGCCAAGTAGCTCAGGCTTGCGAAGCGGGTTGGCGACGAGCGAGCCAACCAGGTGGGTGGTGATGGGGCGCGTGATGGCGCCCTGGGGCGTGAAGGGTGCTCTGAAGATCGAGCCTTTCGGCTCAGGAAGCGGCAACCTCTGCAAGTATTCCGCGTGGTGGGTCGGCAAGCCGGGGAAGCTCAGCGAGGTCGCAGTGGCGGAGTGCCGCGCGCACGGCGCCTATCTGGTGGCGCGCTTCCGGGGATGCGACAGTCCGGAGAAGGCCGGAGCCTACCGCGGAGCCGAGGTGGCGCTCAAACGCGAGGATCTGCCTGAGCCGGCCGCGCACGAGTTCTACCAGGTCGATTTGATCGGCCTCGAAGTTGTCAATGAACGGGGCGAACGTTTGGGCCGCGTGGCGGGATTCATCACTACCGGCGCGAACGATGTGATGCGAGTGGCCCACGAATCCGGAGAGCGCCTCGTGCCGGCCACCGCGGAGGTGATCCGCAAAGTCGACCTCGCCGCAGGCACGGTCGAAGTCGACTGGGGAGCGGACTGGTGATCCGCTTCGATTGCGTGACGCTGTTTCCCGAGGCGTTCGCGGCGGTCACGGACTCGGGCGTGACGCGCCGGGCGCTGGAACAGGGGCTGTGGAGTCTCTCGCTGTGGAATCCGCGCGATTTCACGACGGACAATTACCGCACGGTCGACGACCGGCCGTACGGAGGCGGGCCCGGCATGGTGATGCTCGCCGAACCGCTGGAGAAGGCGATCGCCGCGGCAAAGGCCGCGGCGCGAGGCGATACGAAAGTGATCTATCTCTCGCCTCAAGGGCCGGTGATGGACCACCGCAAGGTGATGGAGCTGGCGGAGGGGGCACGGTGGGTGTTGCTCGCCGGACGCTACGAAGGCGTCGACGAGCGCCTGATTCGCCGTAGTGTGGACGAGGAGCTGTCGATCGGCGACTATGTCCTCTCCGGCGGCGAGCTCGCTGCGATGGTGCTGATCGACGCGGTGGTGCGGCAGTTGCCCGGCGCGCTCGGAGACGGACTGTCGGCTGCGCAGGACTCGTTCGTGAACGGGCTCCTCGACTGCCCGCAGTACACGCGGCCGGAAACGTACGCGGGCGAGGCGGTGCCGCCGGTGCTGCTCTCGGGGCACCATGCGCAGATCGAGCGCTGGCGGCTGAAGCAGTCGCTCGGCCGCACGTGGCTGAGGAGACCCGAGCTGCTCGAGCGCCGCGGGATGAGCGAGGGCGAACGCAAACTGCTTGAAGAGTTCAGGCAGGAATTGGACCAAGGAGCGAAGCGATGAACATCATTCAAAAGCTCGAAGAGGAAGAAATCAAGCGCATGGGGAAGAAGCTCCCCGAGTTCTCCCCGGGCGACACGGTGATCGTCAACGTCGGCGTCGTCGAGGGCGAGCGCAAGCGCGTGCAGGCCTACGAGGGCGTAGTGATCGCCAAGAGGAACCGCGGCATCAATTCCTCGTTCACGGTACGTAAGGTGTCCTCGGGCGAGGGCGTGGAGCGCACTTTCCAGACTTATTCCCCGATGATCGATTCGATCGAGCTGAAGAGGAAAGGCGACGTGCGCCGCGCCAAGCTCTACTACATGCGCAAGCTCTCGGGCAAGGGCGCGCGCATCCGCGAGAAAATCGAAGGCCACGAGCAGGGCGGCGAGCAGTAAGCACGGTCCATCCCCTCCTCGACGAGGAGGGGTGCCGCCGTAGGCGGCGGGTGGTCGGGTGATCCGGTCAAACCACCCGGCGCTTCGCGCCACCCCTCCTTATCCAAGGAGGGGAACTTAATGCCCCTTTCCCGCAATGCGTTCCTGCTGGAACGGCGCGGCGCCGTTAGGCGTAAAATTCGCGCTCGGACGGACGACACCATGAGCCTCAACTCGATCCAGGAAATCATCGCCGAGCTGAAAGCCGGCCGCATGGCCGTGCTCGTCGACGACGAGGACCGCGAGAACGAGGGCGATCTCATCTTCGCGGCGGAATTCGTCACCGCGGAAAAGATAAATTTCATGGCGAAGTTCGGCCGCGGCCTGGTCTGCATGCCGATCACCGAGGCGCACGCCGAACGCCTGAATCTCCTGCCCATGGTGGCGCGCAACCGTTCGGTGCACGGCACCAACTTCACCGTGTCCATCGAAGCCGCCTCCGGCGTGACCACGGGAATATCGGCGGCCGACCGGGCGCACACCATCAAGGTGGCGGCTTCCCCGAAGGCGACGCCCGCGGACATCGTCCAGCCGGGCCACGTGTTCCCGCTCATCGCGCAGGCAGGCGGGGTGCTGGTGCGCGCCGGGCACACCGAGGCCTGCTGCGACCTCGCGCAGCTCGCCGGCCTCCATCCGGCGGCGGTGCTGTGCGAGATCATGAAAGACGACGGAAGCATGGCGCGGCTGCCCGACCTCGTCGAGTTCTCGAAACATCACGGGCTCAAGATCGGCTCGATCGCCGATCTCATCCATTTCAGGAGCCAGAACGAATCGCTCATCAAGCGCGTGACAGAGCGCGTGATCGAAACCCGCTTCGGGCCGTTCCGGCTGGTCGCCTACCTGGAGAAGATCAGCGGAGAGACCCAGCTCGCGCTCGTCCGGGGCGAGATCGCACCCGACAAGGAGACGCTGGTGCGCGTGCACGCGCCGCTCTCCGTGCTCGACCTGCTCGAGGCCGGACGGCGGGCGCACTCCTGGTCGGTGCCCGACGCGCTCGAGCGCATCGCCGCGGAGGGCAAAGGCGTCATGGTGCTGCTCAATTGCGCGGAGAGCGCGTCTCAGCTGATCGAGCGCGTCGCATCGCCCCAGCGGCCCGATCGACCGTCCAAGATGGATTTCCTCACCTACGGAATCGGCGCGCAGATCCTGCGCGATCTCAGGGTCGGCAAGATGCGCCTCATGGCCTCGCCACGCAAGATGCCGAGCATGGCCGGGTGGGAGCTGGAGATCGCGGGTTACGTCGAAAAGGCCGCCAGGGCGCGGGACGGCTGATGGCGGAGATCGAGCCCGACTCGGGCGGGGAGGGCCTGCGCGTCGGGATCGTGCGCTCGCGCTTCAACGCGCGCATCGGCGTCGCGATGCTGGAAGCCTGCCGCAAGCGGCTCGCGGAATTGCATGTGACCGCCCTCACCGTGATCAGCGTGCCGGGCGCGCTCGAGGCGCCGCTAGCCCTGCAGAAGCTCGCCAATACGGAGAAGTACGATGCGCTGATCGCGCTCGGCGCGGTCATACGCGGCGAGACGCACCATTTCGACGTTGTCGCGAACGAATCCGCTTCAGGCCTCATGCAGGTGCAGCTCGACAGCGGCATCCCGGTCGCAAACGGCATTCTCACCACCGACACCGAGGAACAGGCGAAGGCGCGCGCTGCGCAAAAAGGCCGGGACTGCGCCGAGGTCGCTGTGGAAATGGCGAACCTCTCCAAGAGCATCGCGAAGAGCAACAAATGAAATCGGCGCGGCGCCGTTCGCGCGAGCTCGCGCTGCAGGGTCTGTACGCGTGGCAGCTCGGGGGCGACGACGCGGCGGGCCTTCAGTCCCAGCTGGCGGAATCAAAGAGCTTTGGTAAGGCCGACGCCGAGTATTTCGCGCGGCTCCTGCAGGGGACGATAACGCACGCCGCTTCACTCGAGCGCCTGATCGCGCCCCTGCTCGATCGCAAGCTGAAGGAGCTCTCGCCGGTGGAGCGCGGCATCCTGCTGCTCGCGGCGTTCGAGCTGAAAAACGCGACCGATATCCCGTACAAGGTGGTGATCAACGAGGCGATCGAGCTCGCCAAGGACTTCGGCGGCACCGACGGCCACAAGTACGTGAACGGCGTGCTCGACAAGCTCGTCCCCGAGCTGCGCCCGCAGGAGAGAAAAGCCTGAAGACGTGGCCTCCGAGTTCGACATCATCCGCAAATACTTCACCCGGGAAGCGCCGACGGCGATCCTGGGGGTGGGCGACGACTGCGCGCTCCTCCGGCCCGACCCCGGAATGCTGCTCGCCGTTTCGACCGACATGCTCACCTCCGGAATTCATTTCTTCCCGGACGCCGATCCGGCGAAGCTCGGGCACAAGGCGCTGGCGGTCAATCTCTCGGATCTCGCAGCGATGGGCGCCGGCCCGCGCTGGGCCACGCTCGCGATCGCGCTGCCCGAGGCGGACGAGACGTGGATCGCCGCGTTCGCGCAAGGGTTCTTCCGTCTCGCAGGCCGCTGGAGAACCGAGCTCATCGGCGGGGACACGACGAGAGGGCCGCTCGCGATCTCGGTCACCGTGATGGGCGAGGTGCCGGCGGGGCTCGCGCTGCGGCGCGACGCGGCGCTCGCCGGGGACGATATCTGGCTTTCGGGCGCGACCGGAGAAGCGGCGCTCGCGCTCGCCCACCTCAAAGGGCGCGTGAAGCTGGAGGGCGCGGCGCTCGAAGCCTGCCTCGCCCGGCTGCACGCGCCGGAGCCGCGCGTCGATCTCGGCGTGAAGCTGCGCGGCCTTGCGCGCAGCGCAATCGACGTCTCCGACGGCCTGCTCGCCGATCTCGGCCACATTCTGGAGGCATCCCGCGTCGGCGCCGAGCTCGCCTCGGACAAGCTGCCGCGGGCGAGGGCGATCGCGGATTGTCCGGACAAGGCGCTCGCCGAGGACTGCCTGCTCGCCGGCGGCGACGATTACGAGCTGCTATTCACCGCGCCGAAGGTCAAGCGCGCGCAGATCGGGGCCGTGGGAAGGGACCTCGAAATCCCGCTCGCCCTCATCGGCGCGGCCGTTCCGGGCGATCCGGTGGTGAGGCTGCGCGACGCCCGGGGCAAGCTCGCTTCCCGTCCGCGCAAGGGCTTCGATCACTTCGCATGATCCCGCGGCCCGCCCCCGGTTTCGTCTTCGCCCACCCGGCCCATTTCATCGCGCTCGGTTTCGGAACGGGGCTTGCGCCGCTCGCCCCGGGCACCGTAGGCACCTTGCTCGCGTTTCCGCTTTTCTTCCTGCTCGACCTCTGGCTTGCGCCGCTCGCCCTTCTCGGTGTCATCGTCGTTTTCTTCGGGATCGGGATCTGGGCGTGCGCGCGCACCGGGCGCGATCTGGGCATCGCCGATCACAGCGCAATGAACTGGGACGAGGTGGTCGCGATGCTGCTGATCCTGTTGCTAACACCGTCGGACTGGGCCTGGTGGGCCCTCGCGTTCTTCGCGTTCCGCTTCTTCGACGTGGTCAAGCCGCCGCCGATCCGCCACATCGACCGTGCGATGAAAGGAGGCCTGGGCGTGATGTTCGACGACACCGTCGCGGCGTTCTACACCCTGCTCCTCATCGCTCTAGTGAAAAGAATTCTCGGCTGATGGCTCGCGATGCGCTCAAGCTGCTCGCGGGACGCATCGGCGCCCGCCTGAAGAAACGCAATCTGAAGCTCGCCACGGCAGAGTCGTGCACCGGCGGCTGGATCGCCCAGGCCGTGACTTCCGTGTCGGGGAGCTCCGGCTGGTTCGACCGCGGATTCGTGACCTACTCCAACGAAGCCAAGAAAGAGCTGCTCGGCGTGCGCGAGCGGACTCTCTCGCGGCGCGGCGCGGTGAGCCGCGAAACCGCGGAGGAAATGGCGGCGGGTGCGCTCGCGCGCAGCCGCGCGCAGGTTTCGATCGCGGTGACCGGCGTCGCGGGGCCGACCGGCGGCACGAAGGCGAAACCCGTCGGCACGGTGTGTTTCGCCTGGTCGCGGAAACGGGGCGCGATGGATAGCGATACCCGGCATTTCCGCGGCGGCCGGGACAGCGTGCGCCGGCAGTCGGTGGCGTTCGCGCTGAAAGGCCTGCTCGAACGACTGGAGGAAACAGGATGATTTCGTTTTTCCGCGGCGTCGCAGCCGCGCTCGCGCTCTGCGCGGCCGTGGCCGCATTCGCGCAGGACCTCGACGATGCGAAGGACAACGTCGCGGGCCCCTACGTACCGACGCCGTGGGTGATCGTGGATGAGATGCTCAAACTCGCCGATATCCGCGGCGAGGACGTGGTTTACGACCTCGGTTCGGGAGACGGGAGGTTGGTGATCACCGCGGCCAAGCGCTTCGGCGCGCGCGGGGTAGGCGTCGAGCTGCAGACGGAGCTCGTCGAGACGGCGAGAATCGGCGCGAAACAGGAGGGCGTGGCGGATCGCGTCAAGTTCGTGCAAGGCGACCTCTTCCAGGCCGATATCCGGTCGGCGAGCGTGGTGATGCTGTACCTGCTGCCGCACTTCGTCACGCGTCTCGTGCCGAAGCTGCGCGCGGAACTGCGTCCCGGAACGCGCATCGTGTCCCACGATTATCCGCTTTCTCCCTGGCCGCCCGACAAGGAGCTTTCGATGGACGTCCCTGAAAAGGAGATGATCAGCGGTACTTCCTGGACGAGGCTCTATTACTACGTCGTCCCGGCGCGCGTGCATGGCGCGTGGGAGCTCACGTTGCCCAAAACGCTTGCGGGCGCCGCGCTCATGCTGCAGATCACGCAGGAACCCGACGCCATCGGCGGATTCGTGCGCGATGGCGGCGCCGAGCTCACCCTCAAGGATTTGGCGGTGCGGGGCGAGCAGGTCCGCTTCGGGCTGCTCCACAAGGGCCGGCTGCTGGCGTTCGAGGGGACCGTGGCCGGGGACGCCATGACGGGCGAGGTGCGGACCCGCGACCAGCGCGGGCCCTGGACTGCCCGGCACCGCGCATCGCCGCCACGCTGAAGGCGCGCGCGGGGCTTGGGTCCGGGAGGCCCGTGCTCTATATTGAGAGCATGAGCTCCTTCCGTGACGCCGAAGTGCGCCCGCCCGCGGTCGCGAGCTTGTTCTACCCCGCGGACGCGCGCGTGCTCGCCGAAGAAGTCGCTTCCTATCTCGACCAGACCGAGGAGGCGCCTCTCGCGCCGGGATTCCCCAAGGCGGTGATCGTCCCTCACGCCGGTTTTATCTATTCCGGACCGGTCGCGGCGAGCGCCTACGATCAGCTGCGCCCGGCGCGCGGCATCGTCAGACGCGTCGTGATCCTCGGTCCCTGTCACCGGATTCCCGTGCACGGCCTCGCGCTGCCGCGGGCGAGCGCATTCGACACACCCCTTGGCCGGATCCCGCTGGACGAAGAGGCGATCGCCTCGATCCGCGGCCTGCCCCAGGTCGTGGAATCGGCGGCGACGCACGCCGAAGAGCACGCGCTCGAAGTGCAGCTGCCGTTCCTGCAGCAGGTCCTGGACGGATTCTCGCTGGTGCCGCTGGTGGTGGGCGACGCCGCTCCGGAGAAAGTCGCCGACGTGCTGGAGCGCATCTGGGGCGGAACCGAAACGCTGATCGTGATCAGCTCGGACCTCTCGCACTACCATTCGTACGAGGCCGCGCGCGAGATCGACGGCGCCACCGTGCAGGCGATTCTCGGCTTCGACGCCGCAATCCGTCACGAGCAGGCCTGCGGGGCGACCCCGGTGGCCGGCATGCTGATCGCGGCCAAGCGCAAAGGACTCGCGCCGAGGCTGCTCGACTGCCGCAACTCGGGCGACACCGCCGGCGACAAGAACCGGGTCGTCGGCTACGCCTCCTTTGCGCTCGCATCCGAAAGCCCGCGCTACGGGGCAGAGCACGGAAGAAAGCTGCTGCAAATCGCGCGTCAATCGATCTCCGCCGCGCTGGGAGTAAGCGCAGAGTCCCGCGCGCCGGTCGCCGAGGAGTCCTGGCTGCGCGAATCGCGCGCGAGCTTCGTCACCCTGATGCAAAGTGGTGAGCTGCGCGGCTGCGTCGGTGCGCTCGAGGCCCAGCGGCCGCTCGCGCAAGACGTCGCCGAGAACGCCCGCGCTGCGGCGTTCGAGGACGCGCGCTTCAAGCCGCTCACGCCCGACGAGCTCGAGGGCATCGACATCGAAGTATCGCTCCTGTCGACGCCCAAGCGGCTGGCGTTCGAAAACCACGCCGAGCTGATTGCTCGTCTGCGCCCCGGCGTGGATGGAATCATTCTCGAGCAAGGTGAGGAAGGCAAGCGTGCGACCTTCCTGCCGCAGGTCTGGGAGGGCCTCCCGGATCCGGAGCAGTTCATCGCGCACTTGAGGCAAAAGGCGGGGATCGCGCAGAGCACCGATATCCGGCGTTGCCGGGTGAAACGTTACACCGTGCTCAAGTGGCGCGAAGCGGACCTTCGTCGATGAGCGCCGTGCGAGAGGGACCCTACGTCGGCCGCTGGTGGCATAGGCTCGCGGACGGCAGGCTGCAGTGCGACCTTTGTCCGCGCGATTGCCGGCTGCACGAGGGCCAGCGCGGCGCGTGTTTCGTGCGCATGCGCGAGCACGACCAGATGGTGCTTACGACCTACGGACGTTCCTCGGGATTTTGCATCGATCCGGTCGAAAAGAAGCCGCTCAATCATTTCTATCCGGGCTCGGGCATCCTGTCCTTCGGCACCGCGGGCTGCAATCTCGCCTGCAAGTTCTGCCAGAACTGGGACATTTCCAAGTCGCGCGACGTGGACACGCTAGCCGATGCGGCGAGCCCGGAGCAGCTGGCGCGCGCCGCGCTCGATTACGGGTGCCGCAGCGTCGCCTTTACCTACAATGATCCGGTGATTTTTGCGGAGTATGCGATGGACGTCGCCGATGCCTGCCGTGAGGTCGGCGTCAAGGCGGTGGCCGTGACCGCCGGTTACATGCACGACGAGCCGCGGCGCGAGTTTTACGCCAAGATGGACGCGGCCAACGTCGACTTGAAGGCTTTCACCGAGGAGTTCTACTTTCGCACCTGCAGCGCCCATTTGAAGGACGTGCTCGAGACGCTCGTCTACCTCGAGCACGAAACCGAAGTCTGGTTCGAGATCACCACGCTGCTCATTCCGGGCAGGAACGACGGCGACGCGGAGATCGACGCCGAGTGCCGCTGGATCGCCAAAGAGCTCGGCCCCGACGTTCCGCTGCACTTCACCGCTTTCCATCCCGACTACAAGATGACCGACATTCCTCCCACGCCGGCCGCGACGCTGACGCGCGCGCGCAAGATCGCGCTGGAGCACGGCCTGCGCTACGTGTATACGGGCAACGTGCACGACCCTGAGGGCGGATCGACTTACTGCCCGGGCTGCGGCAGCGCCGTGATCGCTCGCGACTGGTACAGCATCCTCGACTATCGCGTCACCGATGATGGCAGGTGCAAGCAGTGCGGGGGTGCGATCGCCGGGCGCTTCGAGCTCTTCAAGAAAGCCTTCGGGCCGAAGCGGATACCGGTGAGACTGGGACTTGCCTGAGCTCGGGTGCGCGTCGGGTGAGACGCAGCAGCTCCCCGAAAACCCTTTCCGGGCCGATTTTCTCCAGGCAGGGATTGTCTCCCGAGGTGTAGCGGCAGGTTTTTTCCCGGCAGGGAGAACAGTGAAGATCGGATTTTAAGTGCACCTGCGAGGCGCCCGATGCGCCGATGAGCCCGGAGTCGGTCGACCCATAGAGGGTGACCGAAGGTACGTCGAGCGCCGCCGCGAGGTGGCTCAAGCCCGTGTCCATGCAGACGCATGCCCGGGCCCTCTCGATCACGTAGCCGATTTCGGAAAGAGTGAGCTTGGGCAGAACGCGGACCTCGGAGCGGATCGCGAGGCGCCGCGCTCGCGCCTGCTCCGCCTCGTTTCCCCATGGCAGCAGCACCTTGAATCCGGCCTGAACCGATTTCTCGAGGAGCGCCGCCCAGTGGGCCTCGGGCCACAGTTTGGTTTTCCAGCTCGCGTTGTGGACGAACACGAGATACTCGCCGGGAAGATCGAGTTTCGGCTTGATGAATTTGTCCCTCTGAATCCGGAAATCGGGCGCCGAGACGGGCATCGGGTAGCCCAGTGCGGAGGCGAACAGTCGCCGCAGGCGCTCGATGGCGTGCGCATCCTTCGAGGCGGCGAACCGCCGCTGGTAGGCGAGGTGGGCGATCCATTCCCGCACCGAATGACTGTCGAATCCGGCTCTAGTCCCCCTGGCGAAGAGGGAAAGCAGTGCCGTCTTGAAATTGCCCTGCCCGTCGATGACCAGGTCGTACCCGGAGCCCCGGATCTCTTCGATCGTCTTGGAAATGGACCCGTGCGTCTCCGCGCTCGCCAACGCCCCGCGCCATTCGCGGTGATTGGTGGTGATGACGCGTCTCACCGCCGGGTGCCAGAGCGCGATTTCCCGGAAATTCTCGTCGATGACCCAGTCGAATTCGAGCCCTGGACGGGCGCTTTGGGCGTCGCTCAGAGCCGGGAGCGCGTGGATCAGGTCGCCCAGGGACGTGAGCTTAATGAGCAGGACTCTTCTCATCTTTCCTCGAAAGCAGCCCTTTCAGGAATGCGCTGAAGCGATGCCGCTTCAGGTCGCGCTCGCGAGCTTCCTCGGAAGCGACGTAGTTGAGCTGGATGGTGCGCCGCTCGCCCTCGAAAGGCTCGTGTCCGTGCCAGCAGTTCGGGGTAACCTTGAAAATCAGGCAGCGTCCGGCGTCGGGGCATATTTCGGCAGCATAGCGAGTCAGGTCGTGGTCGTTGTAGAGGAGCCGGAGGCGCCCTTCGGCCGCGCTCCAGCCGGGGTTCAGGTAAAGCAGCACGGTGACGAGCTTGGATTTGGAATCGGTGTGGATCCGGCCGTCCTTTTTCCCGGTGCGGCCGCGAACCGTGAGCATCGGAGGCCTGTCCTTGAGATCCATGCCGAGGCGCTCGCCGATCAAGTCCCTGAGCTCGGCGCTGTGCATCTCGGCCATGAGCGTCGCGAAGCGGCCCGAGCACGAAACCGCTTCCGGCGGAAAACTCCCCCGCTTGTCGATGCGTGGGAAGCTCTCGACCACCTCGGCAAGGACCTCGGGACGGATGAGGTTGTCGACGATGAGATAGGGGAAGGGCTCCGCGACGAGAGGAGCTTCGCGGAGCGCACGAGCGTTCAACACCTGCCACGGGCTGGACACAGAAGCGATTCTATCCCTAAGTCATTGATTTGACTTGGGGGGTTGCATTTCCCCTGAACCTGTATAAAAATCCAGGTCAACCGGCTTCTCGCTTTGCGCGTTGGGAGCCCTGGAACGGCGTCAGGGCGGCGACGATGACGGCAGCGGGCGCCCGCTTCAACGCACAAATTTAGGAGATAATCAAAATGGTCAACGAAGGGAAAGTCATGGAAGAAGCCAAGGCCAAGGCCCTGCAGGCCGCTCTGGCCCAGATCGAAAAACAGTTCGGCAAGGGTTCCATCATGAAGATGGACTCTCAGGCCGCGCAGGACGTGCAAGTGGTGTCGACCGGGTCTCTGGGCCTGGACATCGCGCTCGGAGTAGGCGGATTGCCGCGCGGCCGCGTGGTCGAAATCTACGGGCCCGAGTCCTCGGGAAAGACGACCCTCACCCTTTCGGTGATCGCCCAGGTGCAGAAGATGGGCGGAACTGCGGCCTTCATCGACGCCGAGAACGCACTCGACCCGCAATATGCGGCCAAGTTGGGCGTCAAGATCGACGAGCTGCTGATTTCCCAGCCCGACACCGGCGAGCAGGCGCTGGAGATCGCCGACATGCTGGTGCGCTCGGGCTCGGTCGACGTGATCGTGATCGATTCGGTCGCTGCGCTCACCCCCAAGGCCGAGATCGAGGGCGAAATGGGCGAGCCGCAGATGGGCCTGCAGGCGCGCCTCATGAGCCAGGCGCTGAGGAAGCTCACCTCCAACATCAAGCGCACCAACACGCTCGTCATCTTCATCAACCAGATCCGCATGAAGATCGGCGTCATGTTCGGCAATCCGGAGACGACCACCGGAGGCAACGCGCTCAAGTTCTACGCGTCGTGCCGCCTCGACATCCGGCGCATCGGCAGCATCAAGCGCGGCGACGAGGTGATCGGCTCCGAGACCCGCGTGAAGGTGGTGAAGAACAAGGTCGCGCCGCCGTTCCGCGAGGCGCTGTTCGATATTCTCTACGGCGAAGGGGTGTCCCTCGAGGGCGAGATCCTGGAGCTCGGCGTCAGTTGCGGCGTGGTCGACAAGTCCGGGGCCTGGTACCAGTACAAGAAGGACCGCATCGGCCAGGGCAAGGACAACGCCCGCGACTTCCTGAAAGAAAACCCGGAGCTCGCCGCCGAGATCGAGGCGAAGATCCGCGAGAAGCTCGGCATCAAGACTCCGGAGGCATTGGCTCCCGTCACCGCCGAGGTGTGAAAAAAAAGCGGCCGGCGCTGCGCGAGCGGGCCCTGCGACTTCTCGCGCGGCGCGAGCACAGCCGCGCCGAGCTGGCGGGGAAGCTCCGGACGTACGCGAGTCCGCAGGAGGACCTCGAAGCCCTGCTCGAAGACCTGTCGCGACGCAGGCTCCTGTCCGACGAGCGCTACGCGGAATCGCGCGCCCACGCTCTTTCGCGCAAGTATGGAGCGGCGCGCATCGCGCACGAGTTGCGCGCGAAGGGCCTCGATAAGGAGCTTGCCGAGCAGGCATCCGGGGCCGCGCGCGCGACCGAAGTCGATCGCGCACGCGAAGTCTGGCGCAGAAAATTCCGGGTCGCGCCGAGGACCCGCGAGGAGCGGGCCAAGCAGATGCGCTTTCTTCAGTCGCGAGGGTTTTCCTTCGATGCGATTCGCGCCGTCGTCGGCGGCCCCGGCGAGGGTTGAATTCGCCTAGAATCCCGGCTGAGGACCGGGACAGGCATGGCGCAATCAGGGGAAGGCTGGCTCGACGAGACACGCTCCGCGTATCTCTACCGCGTGATCGCGGAGGTCGAGCGCGGCTCGCCGCGCTCGGAGCTGTTCCGGAAGCTCGCGAACGAGGCCGAAGGGCAGGCCGCGATCTGGGCGAAGAACGCGGGGCTCGCGTCGGTGCCCGCCTTCGTTCCCGATTTGCGCACCCGCATCGTAGCGGGACTGGTGCGTCGCTACGGCCCGCGCTCGATGCGCGGCATCCTCGCCGCGATTAAGGTACGCGGGCTCTCCGTATACAGCCACGCCGCGCCCGGGCACCCGGCGCCGACTTCGGCCGATGAGGTCGGCAAGCGCCATCGCGGCATTGCGGGCGGCGGAAATCTGCGTGCCGCCGTGTTCGGCATCAACGACGGACTGGTGTCGAACGCAAGCCTCATCCTGGGTGTGGCGGGTGCTTCGGCGAACAACAGCACCATCCTGCTCTCCGGTATCGCCGGCCTGCTGGCGGGAGCCTTCTCAATGGCCGCCGGCGAGTATGTTTCGGTGCGCTCGCAGCGGGAGATGTACGAGCATCAGATCGGGCTGGAGCGGGCCGAGCTTGCCGAGTACCCGGAAGAGGAAGCCGAGGAGCTGGCGTTGATCTATGCGGCACGCGGGCTGAGCGTGGGTGACGCCCACGGGCTCGCACAACGCACCATCGCGAATCCCGAGCTGGCTCTCGACACGCTGGCGCGCGAAGAACTCGGCCTCAATCCCCAGGAGCTCGGCTCGCCCTGGGGAGCGGCGCTGTCCTCGTTTTTTTCTTTCGGCGTCGGCGCGCTGGTGCCCCTCGCGCCGTTTCTGTTCGCGCGCGGCGAGGGTGCGCTCGTCGCGGCGGTCGCATTGACCGCCGTCGCTTTGTTCGGGGTCGGCTCGATGATCAGCCTCTTCACGGGCCGCAGCGCCGTGCGCGACGGCCTGCGCATGCTCGCGATAGGCGGCGGCGCGGGGGCGGTCACCTACTTGGTCGGCGCGCTGCTCGGCGTGAGCCTCGCCTGACCGGCTGCAAAACCGGAAATGGAGGCAGGGCTCGTCCTTCACAGTCTCGTCGGGTTTTTCCTCCTGCATGCCATCGCCTGGGCCCTGAGCGAAGACCGCAGAACCATCGTTTGGCGGCCGGTCATCGCCGGCATGCTGCTGACCTTCGGGCTGGGACTGGTGCTGTTGAAGGCGCCCTACGCCAAGGGCGCTTTTCTCGCCTTGAACGGCGCGCTCGACGCGCTCGAGAAAGCGACCCGGGACGGGACCGCGTTCGTGTTCGGCTTTCTCGGGGGCGGACCGCTGCCTTTCGCCGAAACCTATCCCGGTGCGAGCTTCGTGCTCGCGTTCCGGGCGCTGCCCCTGGTGCTCGTGGTGAGCGCCTTGTCGGCGCTGCTGTTCCATTGGCGGGTGCTGCCCTGGATCGTGAGGGGTTTTTCGCTCGTCCTGGAGAAGACGATGGGCGTCGGCGGCGCGATCGGCTTGTCCTCCGCGGCGAACGTGTTCGTCGGCATGGTCGAGGCCCCGCTGATCGTCAAGCCCTACATCCGGAACATGAGCCGCGGTGAGCTGTTCATTCTCATGAGCTGCGGCATGGCGACCGTCGCCGGCACCGTGATGGCGCTCTATGCGAGCATCCTTTCGAAGGTGATTCCCGACGCGCTGGGGCACATCCTGATCGCGTCGATCATCAGCACTCCGGCGGCGATCGCGATCTCGGTGCTGATGGTTCCGGGGAAGGCGTCGGCCACCGAGGGAAAGCTCGCATCGCAGGCCGCGACCTCGAGCATGGACGCGGTGACCCGCGGGACGGTCGACGGGGCGCAGCTCCTCGTCAACATCGTCGCGATGCTGCTGGTACTGGTGTCGCTGGTCAGCCTCGCCAACCAGGTTCTCGCGCTGCTTCCGGAGATCGCGGGAGCCCCGGTTACGCTGCAGCGCCTGTTCGGCATCGCATTGGCGCCTCTTGTCTGGATCATGGGCATTCCGTGGGCGGAGGCGACAGCAGCGGGCGCGTTGATGGGTACGAAGACCGTGCTCAACGAATTGCTCGCCTACGTCGATCTCGCGAGGCTCCCCGAGAGCGCCCTCAGCCCGCGCAGCCGACTCATGATGACCTATGCGCTGTGCGGCTTCGCCAATTTCGGCAGCCTCGGCATCATGATCGGGGGACTGGCGACCATGGCCCCGGAGCGCCGGGACGAGATCGTGTCGCTCGGCGGAAAGACGATCCTCTCCGGAACGCTCGCGACCTGTGTCGCGGGCTCGGTCGTCGGCATGCTGTATTGAGCCCGCGCGGGGAGGCTTACTGGAGAATCGCCTTCACCTTCTCCCAGTCGTTGGGATAGAGGGCGAGCATTCCCGGCTTGTCGGCGTCGAGCACCGAATAGTCGAGCGCCAGAAACTCCCCGACGATCGCATCGTACTTCTCTCGCAGGACGCCCGAACCGGGGTCGAGACGGCGCACCACGCCCAGGCCGGTCGGCGCCGTGCCGATCACTTTCACGCTCAGATCGGGACGATATTTCCTCAGGAGGAGGACGAGTCGCCATATGTCGCCGCTCCAGAAGGTGGTTCGGCGCTCTCGTTCGGCGGTGTGGCGGGACAAGGGGTAGCAGTCGTGAATCAGTATCGTCGATCGTGACGTGCAGTGCTTCTCGATATTGATGAAGTCGCGCAGCGCAAATTCGAATCGGTGCATCCCGTCGATGAAAGCGAGATCGATGGGCAAGCCGCCGAGCTCCGCTTGGACGTCGTGAGCGGCGAAGTACTCGTCGCTCGTGGTCGAATGTATGCTCGCGCCGGGAGGGAGTCGCTGCGCGATCTTGGGTTCGGGGTCGATACCGATCGCGCGCGTTTCGGGCCGGGCGAGCGCGATCGATTGCCCGGTCTCGACGCCGATCTCCAGGTAAGTGCGCGGACGCAAATGCGAATGGAACATCGAGATGACTTCGAGATAGTAGGGGCCGGGAAAGTTGAGGCCCGCGAGGAAGTCATGCGCGGGGTGCATCCCGGGGTCGAGCGCAAGCGCCGTTTCGCAGCATTCGCGCGCGGCCTCGTTCGCGCCCAGCTCCCGCTGCGCCACGGCCGCGCCGAAATGGCACTCGGCGTTTCGCGGGTCGAGCATGCGGGCCCGCTCGAAATGCCCGAGCGCCTCTCGGAAGCGCCCCGTCCGCAAATCGATCCCGCCTGCGTAGCTGTGCGCCTCAAGGTGTTCGGGTTCTGCGCGCAGCGTGGCGTCAAAATGCTCTGCGGCGGCGGCAAGCTCACCCGCCTTGTACGCCTCCACCCCGGCTTGGAAGGCGGTCTGCCCGGGCCGCAGGCGGACGTTCGGCGCGAATAGATCTTTCAGTATCCGTCCCAGCATGCCGCGCTAAGCTTAACTCAATACCGAAGAGTCGTTGCACGAGCCGGTGAATCGGGCGAAAATCGGGCGCTTCAAGGAGTCGTCCCGGGAATTCATGAAATCGTCCGAAATCAGGGCAAAGTTTCTCAAGTTCTTCGAAGAGCGCGGCCACGCGGTCGTCGCCTCGAGCCCGCTCGTGCCGGTAAATGACCCCACGCTGCTTTTCACGAACTCGGGCATGGTGCAGTTCAAGGATGTGTTTCTCGGCAGGGAGACCCGCGCCTACAAGCGCGCCACGACCGCACAGCGGTGCCTGCGCGCGGGCGGAAAACACAACGATCTGGAGAACGTCGGCTACACCGCGCGCCACCACACGTTCTTCGAGATGCTCGGCAACTTTTCATTCGGCGATTACTTCAAGCGCGACGCGATCCGCTACGCCTGGGACCTGCTGACCCAGGTGTACAAGCTGCCACCGGAACGCCTGTGGACGACGGTGTATCACGAGGACGACGAAGCCTACGATCTCTGGACGAAGGAGATCGGCGTGCCGAAAGGGCGCTGCATACGCATCGGCGACAAGCCCGGAGGCCCGAGATACCAGAGCGACAACTTCTGGCAGATGGCCGACACGGGCCCCTGTGGTCCCTGCAGCGAGATTTTCTACGACCACGGGCCCGGGATCCCCGGCGGCTCGCCCGGCTCGAGCGAAGCCGAAGGCGATCGCTACATCGAGATCTGGAATCTCGTTTTCATGCAGTTCAATCGGGACGACAAGGGCGCGGTGGCGCCGCTGCCCAAACCCTGCGTGGACACGGGCATGGGCCTGGAGCGGATCGCAGCCGTTCTCCAGGGCGTGCACTCGAACTACGAGATCGACCTGTTCCGGGATCTGATACGCGCCGCGGGGCGGGAGACGGGGACGAAAGACCTCGCGAACAATTCGCTGAACGTGATCGCCGATCACATCCGCGCGTGCGCGTTTCTCGTCGTGGACGGCGTCATACCCGGAAACGAAGGACGCGGTTACGTGCTTCGCCGCATCATCCGCCGCGCCATCCGCCACGGCTACAAGCTCGGGCGCAAGAAGCCTTTCTTCCACCGCCTCGTCGGGGACTTGTCGCGCGCGATGGGCGAGGCCTATCCGGAGCTCCCGCGGGCGAAGGAGCGCGTTACCCAGGTGCTCGAGGTCGAGGAGGAGCGCTTCGCCGAGACGCTGGAGAACGGCATGAAAGTGCTCGAGGGCGCGCTGCACCGCGAAGACCGCATGCTCGACGGCGAAACCGTGTTCCAGCTCTACGACACCTTCGGTTTTCCGGTCGATCTGACCGCGGACATGGCGCGCGAGCGCGGCATCATGATCGACCACGCGGGGTTCGAGGCGGCGATGCAGCGCCAGCGCGAGCGCGCCCGGGCCGCGGGCAAATTCAAGATGGACGCGGGCGTCGAGTACTCCGGCCGCGCGACGGAGTTCCGCGGCTACGACACGCTTGCGCTCGACGACGCCAAAGTGGAGGCCCTCTACAGGGAGGGGACTTCGGTGCCGGCCATCGCGGCGGGCGAAGCCGCCATCGTCGTGCTGAACAAGACCCCGTTCTACGCCGAATCGGGCGGCCAAGTGGGCGACGCGGGCGAGATCGTCGCCCCGGGCGGGACCTTCGTCGTTTCCGACACGCAGAAAATCCAGTCAGAAGTGTTCGGCCATCACGGCGCGCTCGCGACCGGCAGGCTCGCCGTTGGCGACAAGGTGGTGGCGCGAGTGGACGCGCAGCGGCGCGCGCGCACCATGCGCAATCATTCGGCCACCCATTTGATGCACAGGGCCCTGCGCGAGGTGCTGGGGCCGCACGTGCAGCAAAAGGGGTCGCTCGTGGACGCCGACAAGACGCGCTTCGACTTCTCGCACGACGCGACGATGACCGACGAACAGGTCCGCCGCATCGAAGCGATGGTCAACGCGGAAATTCTCAGAAACGAGGCGACTTCGGCGCGCATCATGAAGTTCGACGACGCCGTCAAAGGCGGTGCCATGGCCTTGTTCGGCGAGAAGTACGGCGACGAGGTGCGGGTTCTGGACATCGGCTCCTCGCGCGAGCTGTGCGGGGGCACGCACGTCGCCCGCACCGGCGACATCGGCTTCTTCAAGATCATCTCCCAGGGCGGCGTCGCTGCGGGCGTGCGCCGCGTCGAGGCGACCACCGGCGAGGGCGCGCTCGCCTGGGTGCAGGCCATGGAGGACGAGCGGCATTTCGTCGAAGGGTTCTATCAAGCGTCGGGCGACGCGCTGAAGGAAAAGCTCAAGGCGGAGCGGGAGGAGAAGAGGGCGTTGGAAAAGGAGCTCGCGCGCCTCAAGTCCAGGCTCGCGGCCAGCCAGGGCGACGATCTCGCGGCGCAGGCCGTCGAGGTGAAGGGCATCAAGGTGCTCGCGGCCGCGCTCGACGGCGCCGATGCGAAAACCCTGCGCGAGACGCTCGACAAGCTGAAAGACAAGCTGAAATCCGCCGCGATCGTGCTCGGCTCGACCGAAGGGGGGAAGGTGAACCTTATCGCCGGCGTGACAGCGGATCTCACCGCGAGGCTCAAGGCCGGCGAGCTCGTCAACTACGTCGCGCAGCAGGTGGGCGGCAAAGGCGGCGGCAGGCCGGACATGGCGCAGGCGGGCGGTACCGAACCCGCCAAAGTCCCGGCCGCGCTCGGCTCGGTGCGCCAGTGGGTGGAGCAGCGGCTTTGAGAGCGATCGGCTAGAAGCCTATCCGCTGCTTTTTCGGCGAGCGAGCGTCGTCGATGTCGGAGACGTCGATTTCATCCCGGCCTGCGAGCTTCGCGGTGCCGAACGCGTTCATGATGGCGCGGCGCATCTCCCGGGGAGAGAGCTCCGCGGCCCGCTCCTGCACCTCCTCCGCGAGCCTTTCGGGAAAGTCCTTGCCCCAGTCGTGGCTGCCGCGGATCTCCGCGTAGATCGCCTGCGCGATGCGGGCCGATCCGTCCCGGTCGGGCGAGGCGACCTCGTAGACATTCATCCGGTTGAGGATGGGATCCGGGATCTTGCCTCCGTCGTTCGCAGTCGCGATCCACACGACGCCCGAGGCATCGATCGGGATCTCGACGAACTCATCCACGAACTCCGCTGCCGTGTCGCGCTCGAGCAGCGTGTAGAGCGCGCCCAGCGGATCATATTGATTGCCGCCGCCTGCCTTGTCGAGCTCGTCGACCATGATCACCGGGTTGGCGTAGGTACCGTTCAGAATGGTCTCGAATACTTTTCCGGGCTTGGCGTTCTTCCATTGCGATGAAGCTCCGGAGAGGACCCAGCCTGCAGTCATCGAGCTCATCGAGCACAGGCCGAAACCCGTGGAAAGGAGCTGCGCCAGGCGCCTGGCGAAATAGGTCTTGCCGATTCCCGGTTCTCCGAGCAGGAGCATCGGCGGCACCTCCAGGCAGTCGTTGGACGAAGCGCACAGCGCGATGTGCTTCTTGACGTCGTCGAGGACCCCCGCGAAGTTGGGAAGCTCGTCGTAGAGACTTTCCATCGCCGGAATCCCCGAGGGCTTCACCGTGAGGCGGGTGCCGCCCGCCTTGATCATTTTTTCATAAGTGGACTTCAGCGCTTCGTTCGCCGAAGCGGAAAGCTCCTGCAGCGCGCGGTCGACTTCCGCGACGTCATAGACATCCTTGAATCCTCCGATCGGGATGTTGACCGCTGCTGTCGTCATCTGGTTTTCTCCACGCGAATGCAACTTATCACGCAGGAACGATGCCCACAATCCAATCTGACACCTTCAACGGCCTGCGGTTTCGCGGCGTTGACCGCCGGTTTCTGGCACTCTCGCGCCGCGTCTGCCAGCGGCGTGACTTTTTGGGCACTGGCAGGAGCCGAGGCCGTCGTTATGGGGCTGCAAGGATTGCTTGCCGCTGACCGGCCGCAACCGATTTATTCGGGTAAAATTCAAACTTTTCAGCTCCTTAGAGAAGGCCCGCCACGGACCGGCGACAAGCATGCACTTCAAGGTCGACGACGTCAGAATCCGGGAGATCAAGGAGCTCGCGCCGCCCGCACTCCTGCTGCGCGAATTTCCCTGCTCGGAAAAAACCGAGGAGCTGACCTATAACACGCGGCAGGCGATTCACCGCCTGCTTCACGGTTCGGACGACAGGATTCTCGTCATCATCGGCCCGTGCTCGATCCACGATGCCAAGGCGGGCCTCGAGTACGCGCGCAGGCTCGTCGAAATGAGAAAGGAACTCGAGCGCGACCTCGTCATCGTCATGCGGGTCTACTTCGAGAAGCCCCGCACGACCGTGGGCTGGAAGGGGCTGATCAACGATCCGGACCTCGATGGCAGCTTTCAAATCAACAAGGGGCTGCGCCTCGCGCGCGAGCTGCTCATGGACATCAACGAGGCGGGGCTGCCTGCGGGCACGGAGTTTCTGGACATGATCTCGCCGCAGTACTATGCGGACTTGGTGAGCTGGGGCGCGATCGGCGCACGCACCACGGAATCGCAGGTGCATCGCGAGCTCGCCTCCGGGCTGTCGTGCGCGGTCGGCTTCAAGAACGGCACCGACGGGAACGTGCGCATCGCGGTCGACGCGCTGAAGGCTGCGCGCACTCCCCACCATTTCCTTTCGGTGACCAAGGAGGGGCACTCCGCCATCGTCTCGACCAACGGAAACGAGGACTGCCACATCATCCTGCGCGGCGGAAAACATCCTAATTACGACGCCGGAAGCGTCGACGCTGCGGCCAAGGAGCTGGCCGGCGCCGGGCTCGAGCAGCGCCTGATGGTCGATTGCAGCCATTCGAACAGCCAGAAGATATATCAGCGTCAGATCGACGTCGCGCGCGAGGTCGCGCGCCAGGTCGCCGCCGGCGAGGATCGAGTCATCGGCCTCATGGTCGAATCGCACCTGAAGGCGGGCCGCCAGGATCTCGTCCCGGGAAAGCCCCTCGTATATGGCCAGAGCATCACCGATGCCTGCGTCGGCTGGGAGGACAGCGTGCCGCTGCTCAGGAATCTCGCCGAAGCGGTGCGCAAGCGCCGGCTGGTGAAAGCCGAAGAATCCTAGCGACAACCGGGGACAGACCACGTTTTTCCATCGAGTCAGGGAAACCGGCGACCCGGGATCCAGCGATAAACGTGGTCTGTCCCCGGTTTTCTGGGGCACCGCGGTGCTGATCCTCGCGTTCAAGCTGTGGCTGTCCGCGGTCTTTCCCTTCACCGGCGACGAAGCGTATTTCGCCGAATGGGGCGCTTATCCGGACTACGGCTATTACGATCATCCGCCGATGATCGGCTGGCTGCTCGCTCTTCTGCTCAAGCTGTCGCGCGCGGAATGGCTGCTGCGCCTGCCGGTGACCCTGCTGCCCTTCGCGCTCGCGGCGGGAATCTACGTCGTTCTGCGCCGCGCGGACGAAACGAAGGCGGCGCTCGCCGCGCTCGCGTTCATGCTGCTGCCCGCCAATGTCTGGGGCGTCTTCATCACCACCGACACGCCGCTCGTTTTCTTTTGCTTCGCCTCGGCGTTCGCCTTCTGGCTGGGGATCGTCCGGCGCGCACCGGGCTGGCACGCGCTCGCCGGCATCTTTCTCGGGCTGGCGTTTCTCTCGAAGTATTTCGCGGTCCTGCTGGGACTGGCCTACGTGGCTCATGTCGCGCTTTCCCCGCGCGGGCAGCGCGACTGGCGCGCGCTTGCGCTCGTCCTCCTGTGTTCGCTTCCTTTCGCCGCCGTCAACCTGTGGTGGAACTACGAGCATTGCTGGGCGAACCTGATGTTCAATCTCTACAACCGGCACGACACCGCCGGCTGGTCCTGGAAGACGCCGCTCGTCTATGGCGTCTCGGTGCTCTACGTGCTCAGCCCGGTCGCCCTGTGGCAGCTCGCAAAAGAGCGCCGGCGCGTGGCGGTCGCGCTCGGCGAGCCGGCGGCGCGGTTTTTCGCCGTCGTCTTCGCGCTCCCATTCGGATTTTTCGCCTTGCTCTCCGCGGTCAAGCTGATCGGCTTGCACTGGATGCTCGCCTTCGTGCCTTTCTTTTTCGTCGCGGCGGGCGGCTTGCTGTCGCGCGAGCAGCTGCTGCGCTCGGTGCTCTATCTCGGGGCGTTCAGCGCCCTCCACGTCGCGGCGATCCTCGCCGCGGCGATGCTGCCGCTCGACACCTGGAAGAGCGTGCGTTTCTACGACGGCATCGTGTATCACGCCCGCATGCCTGAAATCCTCAGGGAGATGGAAACCTATGCCGAGGAATTTGATTTCGCCACCGACGGGTACTCGATGTCGGCGGTCGCGTCCTTTCATTCGCGCCGGCACGTGGCCGTATTCGGTGTCGCCTCCTCGCACGCGCGCCACGACGACATCCTGACCGATTTCAGGCGACTCGACGGCAGGAACATCCTGGTGCTGCGCAAGGACCCCCCCGTGGATGCCGACTACCGACCCTACTTCCGGTCCGTCGGATACCGCACGATCTCATCCGCCGGCGCGACCTTTCATGTGGTCCTCGGCCACGGGTTCGATTTCGCCGCGTACCGGGAGAAGATCCTGAAGCCGCTGCAACAGCGGTACTACGCCATTCCCTGGTACTTGCCGCAGGGATACTGCTATTTCTGCGAACGCTATCTGGGCACGCCGACCTGCCCTGCAAAGGACTGACCCGATGACCAGCGCCCTCATCCGCCTGATGCGCCCCCACCAGTGGATCAAGAACGGGTTCCTTTTCATCGGCGTGGTTTTCGGCCACGGATGGAACGACGCAAGGCTGGTCGCGGAAGCGCTCGTCTTGTTCGTCGCCTTCTGCCTCGCCTCGAGCGCGGTGTATATCCTCAACGACATCGCCGACCGGGATGCCGACCGGGTGCATCCGTACAAGCGCGAGCGGCCGCTGGCGCGGGGCGAGATCGGCTTGGGCGTCCCGATCGCGCTGTGCATCGCCCTCGCGCTGGCCGGGGTCGCCCTCGCGGCCGCCGTCTCGCTTGCGGCGCTGCTGGTCGCCGCCGCCTATATCGTACTCAACATCGGATACAGCGCCGGGCTCAAGCGCGTGGCGATTCTCGATGTGTTCATGATCGCCGGCGGATTCATGCTGCGCATCCTCGCAGGCACCGCGGGAATCGGCATTCCCCCGTCGAACTGGCTGTTGCTCTGCGGCCTCATGCTCACTCTGTTTCTCGGCTTCTGCAAGCGGCGGGCCGAACTGCTCGCGGTGACCGACCCCGCGAATTCAGGGAGCGGGCATCGCGTCGCGCTCGACGGCTACAGCATGCCGCTGCTCGATTGCCTGATCGCGGTCAGCGTCGCTTGCGCCGCGCTCGGCTACGCGCTGTACACCGTGGACCCGGACACCATAGCCCTGCATCGCACCGACCGGCTCTTTCTCACGTTTCCGTTCGTGCTGTACGGCTTGTTTCGGTACCTGCAAGTCGTGTATTCGAAGGGGGGCGGCAGTGATCCCGCCTGGGAGATGCTGCGCAATCCGCACCTGATCGCGGCGACAGCGGGGTGGCTGGGCGCGACCGGATGGTTCCTTGCCGGGTGAGACGCGACTCCGGTATTTGTGATCGGTACGGCGTTTGGGCATAATCTCGCCGTCACCGGCGCGAGGGGCGGGACGCCGGGCCCGCGCGCGGCGGCTCACCGAGGCGAGTGCGAAGATGGCAGAAACAGCGGAAAGGGCCCGGCTGGCACAGCTGGAATCGCTGGGCGATCCCACGCGGTTCGCCAAGAGGATTCACGGCCTCATCACCTTCTCGCCGCTTTTCGAAACTTTCAACCTGACAGAGATCCGCGTGCTGAGCGAGTTCATGCAGGTCTACCGCGCAGGCCCGGGAGCGGAGATCATCCGCGAAGGTGACGCGGGCGATTTCATGGTATTTCTCATCGAAGGTCGGATCGAAGTGTTCAAGCAGGACCGGTGGAACGCCCCGCGGCTGATTGCCCTGATCGCGCCGGGGCAGTCGTTCGGCGAAATGTCGATGATCGACGGCGAGCCACGCTTTGCGAGCTGCATCGCCGCGGAGTCCTGCATGATCGCGGTGCTGTCGCGCGACAGCCTGGCCCGCATCATTCTGGAGCAGACAACGCTCGGGGCGAAAATCCTAATGGAACTGGTGCTTATACTGTCGCAGCGGCTGCGTCTGACCAGCTCCAAGCTGCTCGACTACATGGATCGCGAAAAGACTTGATCAGGGGGTCATACCGGCCGAAGAACCTGTGGCACAATACGCGGCCGGAGTGGTGGAGGGTGAAATGAAAATAACGAACGGCAAGGATTTCTGGGCCGGGGTGATGTTCATCGCGTTCGGGTTGGCTTTCATGGCCGTGGCCCAGAACTACGCCATGGGGAACGCGGTGCGCATGGGGCCGGCATATTTTCCCACGGTGCTCGGGGGCATTCTCGCGGTGCTCGGGGCGGTCGTATTGTTCCGGGGCTTCGTGTCAAAGATATCCAATCCGCTGGCTGTCTTTCCGTTTCGTTTCTGGCTGATCGTCGGCGGGCTGATATTGGGCGTAATCGCCTATTACACCCAGCCACAGCGCGACGCGACGATATTCGCGCAGATTGCCCACGCGTTGCTTGCGGGCGTCGCAATCCTGTTGCTCTTTGCGGCCTTCGGTGAGCGTTCGCTGTGGGTGGTCCTGTTCGCGGTCGTTCTTTTTGGCTATCTGTTGAAGCCTCTCGGACTCGTAATGGCGGTCTTCGTACTGACGATCGTTTCGGCGGTACCAGGGTTCGCGTGGACGCGCAAGGATTTCCAGATGTTGCCGGCCTACGTAGCCGTCGGAGTCCTCTTGACCTACCTTACGCTGGTCGTGTCATCGTGGATACAGCATCCTGTGCTCACTGTGTTCGGCGCAGTGGGTCTAAATTTACCCCCAGTGCTGGTGCTCCTATTGATGGAGATCGGTTTGGGCGCAGTGCTCGCGTTTTTCGCAGGTCGGTACAAGTGGCCGCAGATCACGGCGGGGCACGTCACCGTCCTCAGCTTCGCTCTTGCGGTATTCTCGGTAGCATCGTTCGTCCACGGCTTGGGGCTGCCGATGAACGTCTGGCCGAGTCTGGAGTAAGGGATGGAACTCTTTCACAATCTCGCCATCGGCTTCCAGGTTGCGCTCTCTTTCCAGAATATTTTCTACTGTTTGATGGGCTGTCTGCTCGGCACGCTGATCGGCGTGCTGCCCGGCATCGGGCCGGTGGCCACCATCGCCATGCTGCTGCCGGTTACTTTCACGCTCAACCCGACTTCCGCGCTGATCATGCTTGCCGGGATCTATTACGGCGCGCAGTACGGCGGATCGACCACCGCTATTCTGGTCAACATTCCGGGCGAGTCGTCGTCGGTGGTGACCTGCCTCGATGGCTACCAGATGGCCCGACAGGGCCGGGCGGGGCCCGCGCTCGGCATCGCGGCGATCGGCTCGTTCTTCGCCGGATGCGTCGCCACGGTGATCATCGCGCTGTTTGCGCCTCCGCTCGCCGAAGTCGCGCTGAAGTTCGGCCCGGCGGAGTACTTTTCGCTGATGGTGCTCGGCCTGATCGCGGCGACGGTGCTCGCCCACGGCTCGCTCATCAAGGCGATCGCGATGGTGATTCTCGGCCTGCTGCTGGGCCTGGTGGGCACCGACGTCAACTCGGGCGTCGCGCGGTTCAGCTTCGGCGTGTCGGAACTCTCCGACGGTATCGGATTCGTCTCGGTGGCGATGGGCGTGTTCGGCTTCGCCGAGATCATCGCCAACCTCGAACAGAAGGAGCAGCGCGAAGTCTTCACCAAGAAGGTGAGCAACCTGCTCCCTTCCTTGCAGGACTTCAAGGATTCGTGGGCGTCGATCCTGCGCGGGACCGCTCTCGGCTCGTTCCTCGGCATTCTGCCCGGGGGAGGAGCGCTGCTCGCCTCGTTCGCCGCCTACACGCTGGAGAAAAAGGTCTCGAAGAATTCGGCGAACTTCGGCAAGGGCGCGATCCAGGGCGTGGCGGCGCCCGAATCGGCGAACAACGCCGGCGCCCAGACCTCCTTCATCCCGTTGCTCACGCTCGGCATCCCGTCGAATCCGGTGATGGCGCTGATGATCGGGGCGATGATGATCCAGGGCATCGCACCCGGCCCGCAGGTGATGACCGAGCGGCCGCAGCTCTTCTGGGGAATGATCGCCTCGATGTGGGTAGGCAACCTGATGCTGGTGGTGCTCAACCTGCCGTTGATCGGAATGTGGATCAAGCTGCTGATGGTGCCCTACCGGATACTCTACCCTGCGATACTGGTCTTCTGCTGCATCGGCGTCTACAGCATCTCGAACAGCCCGTTCGACGTCATGCAGACGGCGGCGTTCGGCGTGGTCGGATACATCTTCGTGAAGCTCGAATGCGAGCCTGCGCCGCTGATTCTCGGCTTCATCCTCGGGCCGCTCATGGAGGAAAACCTGCGCCGCGCGATGCTCCTGTCGCGCGGTGACCCGTTGGTGTTCTTCCAGCGACCGATCAGCCTCACCATGCTTGTCATTGCGGGTCTCCTGCTGACTATCGTTGTGGCGCCGACCGTGCGCAAGAAGCGCGAGGAAGCCTTCGTCGAGGCGTGAGCTAGCGGTTCTTCCCCTGCTGCCACAGCACGTCGCCGCGGCTGCCCTCGCGGTTGAGGACACGGGCGAGGACGAACAGCAGGTCGGACAGCCGGTTCAGGTAGATCCTCGCCGGGTCGGCGACTTTTTCCGAAGACGACAGGGTGACTATCGAGCGCTCGGCGCGCCGGCACACCGCGCGCGCGAGGTGCGCGAGGCTCGCGGCGCGCGTTCCGCCCGGAAGAATGAATTCCTTGAGCCGAGGCAGCGCGGAGTTGAGTTCGTCGAGCAGCGCCTCGAGCCGCTTGACCTGATCTTCGGTCATCGTCGCGCGGCCGGGGATCGAGACGTCGCCACCCAGGTCGAAAAGATCGTGCTGGACGCTCTCGAGAATTGCGCGAATCTTTTCCGGCGGCGGCTCGGCGAGAAGCACGCCGATCGCGGAATTCAGCTCGTCGATCTCGCCGAGAGCAGCGATGCGCGGGCTGTCCTTGCGTGCTCGCGAACCGTCGCCGAGCCCGGTGTCGCCGCCGTCGCCGGTGCGGGTGTAGATCTTGGAGAGGCGGTGGCCCATGAGCGAGCGGAGGCTTTGCGCGGCTCCTAATGTAGCATGCCGAGAATAGTCAGGTGATTTATTTCCCGTAAGAAACGCCGGAGAAAGCACTCGGCTACAATGAGACAAACACTCGATAGCGCTTCTCGCAGCAATCTGTTCGTATAACAGCCAAAGGAGGAGTCATGGACCGCATTCGCCTGCCGCTCTTTCTGCTTCGCATCGGCGTCTTCATCGTTATGCTGATGTGGACGCTCGACAAGTTCATCCGCCCGGGACACGCTGCCGGGATCTTCAAGAAGTTCTACGGCATCGACGGCATTTCCCCGACTGTGTTCTACGTCATCGCCGCTCTTGAGCTGCTGTTGCTGGTCGGTTTCGTGACGGGGACCGCCAAGCGCTACACCTACGGGCTGGTGCTGCTGCTTCATGCGATCTCGACGCTCTCGTCCTATCAGCAATATCTGGCGCCGCTCGACAATCTGCTTTTCTTCGCCGCTTGGCCGATGCTGGCCGCGTGCATCGCGCTGTACCTGCTTCGGGATCTGGATACGCTTTGGGCGATGCAGAAAATGTAAAGGGAGCACGGTTTCCAGTTCCGCTCGATGTCCGCAAGCTCTCACAATCGTAGCCCCACTCTCGTCGCGGGCGCTGCGCCTTCGTCGGCCTCGGATT